>CEWG01013758.1_pt1 | contig 12593 bp, 9 predicted proteins | sample 361411 | NCBI WGS metagenome assembly CEWG01 (sample SAMEA2622173, study PRJEB7988) | marine metagenome | biome: marine biome (ENVO:00000447); feature: surface water layer (ENVO:00002042); material: "saline water (ENVO:00002010), including plankton (ENVO:xxxxxxxx)" | depth 5 m | reverse complement strand
TTTAAATCGAAATAAAAAATGAAATACTGTGCTGAGTGTGGCTCTGCTACCGAAAATAAGATTCCTGAAGGGGACAACAGACCAAGAGATTGCTGTACAGTTTGTGATTTAATACATTACACAAATCCCAAAATCATATGTGGGACTATACCTGTCAGGGGTGAATCGGTTCTTTTATGTAAGAGAGCCATTGAGCCTAGATATGGCAAGTGGACTTTGCCTGGCGGTTTCATGGAAAATGGTGAAACAGTATCTCAAGGTGCCTTCAGAGAAACATTGGAAGAAACGAATACGGAAGTCGAAATGGAAGAGCTCTACGCTATTTTCAATGTCCCGCAAATAAATCAGGTATACATGCTTTATCTCGCGAAGGTAGTTGCGGATGATTACTCTTCAACAAGTGAGAGTTTGGATGTCAAATTTTTTACTGAAAATGAAATACCTTGGGATGACTTAGCATTTCCATTTGTTCCAAAGGTCTTGAAGAGTTTTTTCTCTGACCTTAAACAAGGAGATTTTCCGCTTAGCACCCACACAATAGAAAGAAAAAAATAATTTAATTAATAAATTTTCTAGCGTTCTGAAAAAATTTTATCCAAGGGCTGTAATGAGTCCATTCTTCAGGGCTCCAAGATAATTGATTCTTGAGGAAAGCTCTTTCAGGATGTGGCATCATAATGGTTACAGTTCCACTCTCATTGGTTAATCCTGCGATTCCTTTGTAAGAACCATTGGGGTTGTCAGGATAACTTTCTGTTTGATAATCATGACTGTTAGAGTAAGTGATGCTTGTTAAATTATTTTTGAGAAGCTCTGCGCTGACGTCCACTCTTCCTTCCCCATGAGCAACTGGTACAGGAATTCTAGAACCTTCCATATCCTTAAAGAAAATTGACGGTGACTTATTTACGCTCACTTGAATAAGCCTTGCTTCAAATTTCTCAGACAAATTTCTCTTGAAAGTAGGCCACTGTTCTGCGCCTGGAATTAAAGTTGATAATAAGGCTAAGGTTTGACACCCATTGCAAACTCCCAATGAAAAAACTCTTTCATCATGGAAGAAATCTCCAAATTGATTTCTAAGATCTTTGTTAAATAAAATGCTGTTTGCCCATCCGCCCCCAGCTCCAAGAACGTCTCCATAAGAAAATCCTCCACAGGCCACTAGCCCCTCAAAATCTTTAAGTGAATGTCTCTTTGAAACTAAATCTGTCATGTGGACATCTATACACTCAAACCCTACTTCTTCAAAAGCTGCAGCCATTTCATTTTGACCATTTACTCCTTGTTCTCTCAAGATAGCTATCCTTGGTTTGTCTGATTCAATGGATATTTTCTTTGGGATAAGGAAATTTATTTCTGGAGAGAGGCCCTGTTGACTTATGTCAGTATAATTTTTGTATTCACAAGAAGCAGTCTCTGGGTTATCTCTTAATAATTGTATTTCGTGTCCAACTCTATGCCAATTTTCGAGCATGTCTTTAATATCAAGTGATAATAAATTTTTATTCTCGTATACAAAATCTATTTGGCTTTCTTCCGAGATAGAACCAATATCATGGATATGGCCCTCTAAGCCTGATTCATTGAGAATATCAATTACATATTTTTTCTCTTCAGAAGAAACTTGAATGACTGCTCCAAGTTCTTCATTCAAGAGTAGTTCAGTTAGTTTCTTACCTTCTTTCAAAATATCATCGAGGTTGATAGACAATCCTAGCCTTCCTGCAAATGACATTTCAGCTAGAGTTGTTACTAATCCACCATCTGAACGGTCATGGTAAGCTAGTATTTTTTTTAAGGACAAAAGCTTATTTATAGCTTTTACAAAAAGCGGCATCTCAACTTCACACTCAACATCAGGACAATAGCCATCAGTCTCGCAGTATGTTTGAGAAAAAATACTGCCACCCATTCTTTGTTTTCCCTTAGCTAAATCAATAAAAATTAAGCAAGATTCTTTGTTTTTCAGTTCTGGAGTTACCGCAATGGAAATATCCTTTACAGGTGCAAAACCAGACACAATCAAGGATAAAGGAGATGTCGTAGATTTTTGCTTTCCCTCTTCAACCCATTCAGTGGTCATTGACAAAGAATCTTTGCCAACAGGAATTGTTATATTCCATCGTGGACATAATTCCATGCCAACAGACTCAACTGCATCATACAAATCTTTGCTGCCATCTAATTTTCCAGGAGAGCCCATCCAGTTCGCGGATAACTTTATGTCTGAAATATCAGAAATGCCTGAAGAAACTATATTTGTAACTACCTCTGCTACTGAAATCCTAGCAGCCGACTTTGAATTTATTAACGAAAGAGGCGATCTTTCTCCTACTGCCATTGCTTCGCCTGAACTACTTGAAAAGCCACTCATACACAAACCATAATCTGAAACAGGTACTTGCCAAGGGCCTACCATTTGATCTCTTTTTATTAATCCAGTAACTGTTCGGTCCCCAATTGTGATTAAAAATCCCTTACTAGCAACAGATGGATGCCTTAAAACTTCAAAAATTTTTGTGGCGCTTAATTCATCTGAAAATTCAATCACAGAGGTCTCTTCCTCATTTCTGTTAAAAGTAAGATGGGTTTTTGGCGGCTTACCAAAAAGTGTCTCTAAAGAAATACTTATTGGATAATTGTCAAAATGAGAGTCATAAACCTCTAGATTTCTTCCGCTTGTTATCTCTCCTACGACTGAGTAAGGACAACGCTCCCTTTGGCAAAAACCAGAAAATCTGACCAAATCATTTTCTGAGATGGCCAACACGTACCTTTCTTGAGATTCATTACACCATATTTCCATAGGAGACATTCCGAGTTCAGAATTAGGTATATCTCTTAGATTTATTAATCCCCCATGGCCACTGTCCTTTACAAGTTCTGGTATGGCATTTGAAAGACCACCCGCACCTACATCATGAATAAATAAAATAGGATTACTTTTATCTTGCCAACATCTATCGAGAACCTCTTGGCATCTCCTTTCCATTTCAGGGTTTTCTCTTTGAACAGAAGCAAAGTCTAAATCCTTATCTCCTTCACCCGAAGATAATGATGATGCTGAACCTCCCCCTAAACCTATCAGCATTGCTGGACCTCCTAAAACAATCAATTTTGATCCGACAGGAACTTCTTTCTTAAATGCATGCTCGGTTTTTATATTTCCAAGACCACCAGCCAACATAATAGGTTTATGGTAGCCATGATGTTCTCCTCGTTTTTTAGACTCGTAAGCTCTGAAATATCCGAGAATATTTGGCCGTCCAAATTCATTATTAAACGAAGCAGCTCCAATGGGGGCATCAATCATTATTTGGAGTGGAGATGCTATTCGATCAGGTTTATCCTCTTCAAACTCCCACTTTTCTCTCAAAGAAGGAATACGAAGATTTGATACTGAAAAACCAGTTAATCCAGCTTTGGGTTTTGCGCCAATGCCTGTGGCGCCTTCATCTCTTATTTCGCCACCAGAACCAGTAGACGCTCCTGAAAAAGGCGATATAGCTGTAGGGTGGTTATGCGTTTCTACTTTGATTACAAGATTTACATCTTCATTATGATTTTTGTATGAACCTTCTTGAGGATAGAATCTATCTGCAGTATTTCCTTCAAGGATTGCTGCATTATCCTCATAAGCAGATATTACTCCATCTGAATGGTTCTCATATGTGTTTCTGATCATATCGAATAGGCTTCTTTTCTGAGGAGCCCCGTCGATTGTCCAATCAGCATTGAATATCTTATGTCTACAATGTTCAGAGTTTGCTTGCGCGAACATCATCAACTCAGCATCAGTAGGATTCTTGTTGCTTTTTACGTAATTTTCAAAAAGGTAATCTATCTCCTCTTTATTCAAGGCTAATCCGAGTTCCTGATTTGCATTAACCAGTCCTTCTTTAAAATCTGAAGATATATTTATATCTTTTACCCTTGCAGGCTCTAGATTAGAAAATAACTGAGAAGTGTTTCCTAAATCCCCAATAACTTCTTGAGTCATTTTATCTGCAAGCATAGTTCCTGCTAATTTAATTTCTTCAGGGTATGCATTCTCTTTGAAGAAATAACATGTAGCTATCTCCACTCTATCAACTTGATTAAAGCCACAAATTTTTATTATCTCCGTTGCTTTAGATGACCAAGGAGAAATTGTTCCAACCCTTGGTGTAACGAAGAAGTGATGCTTGTCTAGAAAAGATCTATCTTCGCTTCCGTTCAGTAGACCAGAAAGTGACTTTATTTCTTTTTTATCTATTGAATCATAAGGAATATTTAGCAAACAAAAATAAATCTCAAAACATTCCAACCTTGCAGAGTTTTTAAGCGAACTTGCTTGTCTCAATTTTTTCATTCGGAACTCAGAAGGTCTCTCAGAGCCTATAAAAGCTATGATATTTTCGGAAACTTCGATTACTGAGTTCATTGATGAAAAGAACATTGTAATAAAAGCCGTTACTAAGTAAATAACTTATCTTGTGGTATTTGCTCTTTTAACACACAATATGTAGTGTTTTTTATGAATTTTTAATTTCAGTGCTAGCATTCTAAAATTTATTTAATAGAATGCCGAAAAAATTTGGGGAGTTATGATTAATAATCTTAAGTTTCGCTATTCTTTTATTGCCTTCCTTTGCATATCAACCGTCTTGACATTAGAGGCGCCTGTCCTGAAGTCTTATTCAGGAGAAAAAAATACTTTTTATAACGAAGAATTAGAATTCTACTGGTCAGAAGATAAGCCTGGAATGTCTATTTTTCTTAACAGAATAGATAGTAGACTCCCTAAGTATAAAGATGTCTTTGTTGAAGCTGCCTCGCAAATTGATGTTCACTGGACGCTCATTGCTGCAATAAGTTATCAAGAGTCACACTGGAATCCAAAAGCCATCTCCAATACAGGAGTAAGAGGAATGATGATGCTTACTCAAAAAACTGCAAGAGAGATGGGGATCAAAAAAAGAACAAATCCGCAAGAAAGTATTCTTGGTGGCGCCAAGTACTTTCAAAAGACGATGAATAAACTTCCGAAAAAAATAGCAAAATTAGATAGGATATGGATGTCTTTAGCTGCGTATAATTTGGGATTCAAGAATATTGAATTAGCGAGAGATCTCGCAAAATCCAAAGGGTTAGATCCGAATATCTGGGTTGATGTATCCCTGAGCTTGGAAAGTGTTCTGAAAGAGCGATACGGAAAAGAATCTAACGAATTTGTCAAACACAATCATGTCATTGAGTACGTTAATAGAGTAAATCTTTACTACACCACTCTATCAATCTTCCATAAGCAAAAAGACTCATACCTACTAGCTGAGAAGTAACTTCTGTTTCAGCTCCTCTACTCTATCCCTATAGCTAGCAGCTTCCTCAAATTCAAGATCTTTGGCATATTTATACATTTGATCTTCTAATTTAATAATTTCTTTTTTAACTTTTTCAGGATCATCAAATAGTTCTATTGGATCGAATTCAATATCTTTCAATTTATCAAGTTTTCTGCGCGACTTAGACTTACCCTTCACTGATCTAGCGCCTTCCATGATATCGCCAATACCTTTCTTAATTCCTTTTGGCTTAATTGAGTTTTCAATATTAAAAGCTTCCTGAATGTCTCTTCTCCGGTTAGTCTCTCCAATAGCTCTCTCCATAGAACCTGTAATTTTATCTGCATATAGGATTGCCTTCCCCTCGAGGTGTCTTGCAGCTCGACCTATAGTTTGAATCAAAGAGCTCTCTGATCTCAAAAAACCTTCTTTATCGGCATCTAAGATAGCAACTAAGGCAACTTCAGGGATATCCAAGCCCTCCCTTAACAAATTTATACCTACTAAGACATCAAATGCTCCAAGTCTAAGATCTCTAATAATTTCTACTCTTTCCACAGTATCAATATCTGAATGAAGATATCTAACTCTAGTTCCATTTTCATCCAAATACTCCGTAAGGTCTTCAGCCATCCTTTTTGTCAAAACAGTAACGAGAACTCTATCGCCTTTTTTGACTATCTGATTAATCTCTTCTTGTAAATCATCAACTTGATGTGTGGCTGGTCTAATTTCAACCTCAGGATCGGTCAAGCCTGTTGGCCTGACAACCAGTTCAGTTACGTTACCTGAATTTTCTAATTCATACTTAGATGGTGTAGCTGAAAGAAATATTCTTTGGCCTGACAGCTTTTCCCATTCATCAAATCTTAGTGGACGATTATCCAACGCAACTGGTAACCTGAAACCATAATCCACTAAAGTCTGTTTTCGAGATCGATCTCCTCTATACATACCTCCCAATTGTGGAAGGGACACATGAGATTCGTCTATAAATACCAGTGCGTCTTGAGGAAGATATTCATACAAAGTCGGTGGGGGCTCTCCAGGTTGTCTATCGGATAAAAATCTTGAGTAATTCTCAATTCCTGAGCAAAAACCTAGTTCTTTTAGCATTTCAATATCGTACTTGGTTCTTTCTTCAAGTCTCTGGGCTTCTACTAGTTTATTTTCTTTTCTCAAATAATCTAATCTTTGAACTAGCTCTTCTTTTATGAATTCTATCGCCTGCAATACTTTTTCTCTGGATGTAACATAGTGAGATTTGGGATAAATTGTAATCCTTGGTACTTCACGAAAAATTTCTCCCGTCAGGGGATCAAAAAGTTTTAATGAATCTATCTCATTTCCAAATAACTCTATTCTTAGAGCTTCTTTTTCAGAATCTGCAGGAAAAACATCAATTACGTCTCCTCTAACTCTATACATCGATCTTTTGAACTCCACTTCATTTCTCTCATATTGAAGTTCAGCCAGTCTTCTTAGAAGAGTTCTTTGGTCAACTTCGTCTCCCTTGTCTAAATGCAGAACCATTTGTAAGTAAGATTGAGGATCACCTAAGCCATAAATAGCAGAAACTGATGCCACTATTACAACATCCCTTCTTTCCATGATCGCCTTAGTAGCGGAAAGTCTCATTTGTTCAATATGCTCATTTATTGAGGCATCTTTCTCGATATAAATATCGGTCGTAGGGACATAAGCCTCAGGCTGGTAATAATCGTAGTAGGAAACGAAATACTCTACCGAGTTATTCGGAAAATATTCTTTAAATTCCCCATACAGCTGGGCCGCCAAGGTTTTATTATGTGCCATAACAATAGCTGGTCTTTGAACTTCCTGGATAACATTTGCCATAGTAAAAGTTTTACCAGAACCAGTTACTCCCAATAAGGTCTGATTAAGTAAACCATCATTTAAACCCTTTACTATTTCTCCTATAGCCTTAGGTTGATCTCCCGCTGGTTTATATTTTGATACTAAATCGAATTTCTTGGTCATATTTTTATAAAAAATATTATACGCTGAGTTTGTAAGCGTTATAATCACATTATTCCCCGATAGCTCAGTTGGTAGAGCAAATGACTGTTAATCATTGGGTCGCTGGTTCGAGCCCAGCTCGGGGAGCCAAATTCTCGGCCCACTTCTAAAGTGGGCCTTTTTATTTTAGTAGTATAATTCAAAGATGCCCGCAAAATTATTTGATCCTAGTTCTACAGAACCATTTGTACTGAGTCGATCAAGAATCGATAATTTTCTTGAATGCGCTAGATGTTTTTATCTTACTAATAAGGTCGGAATAGCTAGGCCTCCTTCATTTCCATTCAATCTTAATAATGCTGTAGATGAACTGCTAAAAAACGAGTTCGATCTTTATAGAGAGAAACAATTACCCCATCCAATAATGATTGAAAATAGGATTAAAGCTCTACCCTATCAACATCCTGATCTAGAAGAATGGAGAGAATCTTTAAGACATGGAATTAAACGAACTCATCATGAGACAAACCTTATACTTAGAGGGGGTTTAGATGATTTATGGATACATACTGAAACCAACCAGCTAATAGTTGTAGATTACAAAGCAACTTCTAAGAAAGGAGAGGTCAGTATCGATGCCGATTGGCAAATTGGCTATAAAAGACAGATAGAGTTTTATCAATGGCTCTTAAGAGGAAATTCATTTGATGTTTCAGACATAGGTTATTTTGTTTATTGCAATGGTATATCCGAAAAGGATGAGTTTAATAATATTTTAGAATTCAAAACCAAATTGATACCTTATAAAGGAAATGACTCGTGGGTTGAGCCTACCTTAAGGGATCTAAAAGAGACTCTAATAAAAGATCAAATACCTGAAGCAAATAGTAAATGCAGTTACTGTTCTTATGTCAAAAAAACCTTATTGGTCTAGAATTAAGTTTTCCTCCAAATAGTGCCTGTATCTTTATCCTCTAAAGTTATACCCATATCAAGAAGTTCATCTCGGATTTTGTCTGAGAGATCAAAATCTTTATTCAATCTTGCTTGATTCCTCTTAGAAATTAAATTCTGAATATCTTCATCGGAAACACTAATGCCGGTTTGAAAGTATTTTTTAGGGCTTTCTTCCAATAGCCCTATTATTCTGGAAAGGTTATAAAGTTCGCTTGCCAATGAATTAGCCTCTTCATTCTTTTCCTTTTTCTTAAAAGAATTTATTTCTTTCGCTATTTCAAAAAGTATAGAAATAGCCAATGGTGTATTGAAATCGTCTTTCATGGCGTTATGGAATCTGTCCGTGAACTCACTTTTTATGTAATCAGTATTCTTGTAATTTAAATCCTTAATAGAATTATAAAGACGGTCTAAAGCGTTCCTTGCCTCATCAATGCTTTCATTAGAGTAGTTGAGTGGGCTTCTGTAATGACTAGAAATAAGAAAAAAACGAAGCACCTCAGGCGAATTACTCCCTAAGGCTTCTTTGACTGTTATAAAGTTTCCCAGAGATTTTGACATTTTCTCGCTATCAATCCTTAAAGACCCTGTATGCATCCATAATTTTGCAAACTCCTTTCCTGTGACGCATTCAGATTGTGCTATTTCATTCTCATGATGAGGAAATTTAAGGTCAGAACCGCCTCCGTGTATATCAAATGTTTCTCCCAGAGCATCCATGCTCATTGCCGAACATTCAATATGCCAACCTGGTCTACCAGGTCCCCAGGGAGAGTCCCATTTGAGTCCTTCAGTGTCCTTTTTCCAAAGTACGAAGTCAGAGGGGTTTTTTTTGTCTAGGTCTATATCTACTCTTGCACCAGAGAGCATATCATCTAAATTTCTTCCCGAAAGTTTACCGTAGGAATCAAAAGACTCGACAGAAAAGTAAACATCAGACTCACTTTCATAAGCATGACCTTTTTTTATCAATGTCTCTATCAATGAAATGATAGAACTTATATTGTCAGTTGCTCTTGGCTCTAAATCTGGTTTTATCATGCCCAATGACTCAAAGTCCTCATGCATAGAATCAATATATTTCTGAGTTAATTCTGAAGGACTCAAATTAAGCTGTTTGGCTCTAGAAATTATTTTGTCATCTACATCAGTTATGTTTCTGACATATGAAACCTCATAGTCAATACTTCTTAGGTATCTCACGATTAGATCAAATGATAGAAATGTTCTTGCGTGGCCAATATGAGTATCGTCATAAACAGTCATACCGCATATATACATGCGGACCGTGTTAGTTTCTATAGGCCTAAATTCTTCCTTCTGTCCAGAGAGTGTATTGAAAATCTTCACAATTCAGAGACCTCTTTCAATCTTTCTAATACTTTGTCTTTGCCAATTAAATCAAAAACTTTATCTAGCTCTGGGCCATAAGTCTGACCGGTTATAGCTACCCTCAGCGGCATAAAAAGTTCCTTACCTTTTTTTGATGTTTTCTCTCCAATAGCTTTAGTGATGTCATTCCAATTTGAGATATCAGAATTGATGACCTCATATGATTTTAGGTAAAAATCTTTTCCAGCTGAGTTAATAAACTCATCACTAACTCGAGGATTCAGGAATAAGTTCTCAATATAGTTTCCGACTTCCAAGGGGAAATTTATATTATCAATGATAAGTTCGATAAATTGCTCTTTATCCACAGCAGTTGGAAGTTTCTTTAATTTCTCATCTAACCACTCACTTGATTCTTTAATGTTGAGACTTTCCACAGCTTTTTTTTGCCAGAAAAGAAGTTGATCAGAATCAAATTTGCTTGGTGAGCTAGATATATTAGATGTGTTAAAAGACTCAGCCAAGTCTTCCCAACTCTTAAGGTCATTATCACTAATTGTATGCCCAACCCTTGATAAATAATTTGCTACAGCGATTGGTAGATAACCTTTTTCTCTTAAATCATTTATCGAGAGACTTCCATTTCTTTTCGATAAAGGGGCTCCATCAGCACCAGTGAAAAGAGAAACATGAGCATATTTAGGCAAATTCAAATTAAGTGAATTCAATAAAGCAATCTGTCTAGGTGTATTGCTCAAATGATCATCTCCTCTCAACACGACATCAACTTCCATTAAAGAGTCATCAATTGCATTCGCAAACATAAAGGTAGGTGATTCATCTTGCTTCCTCACAATGAAGTCATCTAAATCGTTAGTAGAAAAGGATTGTTCGCCTTTTACCAAATCAACAAACTCAATAGTCTCCCCTTTGGGTATTCTAAATCTGTATACGGGCTTATTACCTTTATCAAATTCTTCTTGCACTTCTGATTCACTGGCTTCCGACCATATACCTGTATAACGAGGCGGTTGACCGGCTGCAATTTGATTTCTCCGAATTATTTTTAATTCTTCTTCACTAGTAAAGCATGGATAAATTAAATCTTTTTTTATTAATTTTTCGTAGAAACTTTCATATAAATCTAACCTTTGAGACTGATAATATGAATCTTCTTTCCCCCCTACTCTTGGTCCCTCATCCCAGTTTAAATTCATCCAATCTAGATCATCACATATTGCCTCAGAGAATTCCTCTGTTGACCTTTCGGAATCAGTATCCTCAATCCTCAGCAGAAAAGTACCATTATTCTTTTTAGCCAAGAGAAGACTAAACAGGGAAGTACGCAAGTTTCCCAGATGTAAAAAACCTGTTGGACTTGGGCAAAATCTAGTTTTATTTACTTGCATACCATTAATCTATTGGAAGCTTATCCATAAAGTTCGTATTATAGCTCCCTCGAGCTCATGAATTTAAAAGAAATATGAACAAACTCTCAACTATCTTAGCCGCAGTAATGATTTTTATTGGCTTTTCTTGGATAGCGGGATGTTCTCAAAAAGAAAAGGAGATAAAAGTGATAACTTTTGAAACTACATTAGGCCCCATTGTTATTGAACTATTTGAAGAAGAAGCACCTGTTACTTCTAAAAATTTTTTAGAGTACGCACAAAGTGGTTTTTTTAATGGGACTCTATTTCATAGGGTTATACCTGGATTTGTAATACAGGGTGGTGGTATGGAATCGGGGATGATCAATAAAGAAGGTAATCCGCCAATTTTGAACGAAGCGAACAATGGAGTGAAGAATCTTAAGTGGACTCTATCAATGGCCAGGACGAATGATCCACACTCTGCAAGCTCACAATTTTTCATTAATTTGGTAAATAACGTCTCCTTAGATCATACAGAAGAGACTATACAGGGCTGGGGATATGCGGTCTTTGGAGAAGTTGTTGACGGATTTGAAACTGTCGAAGCAATAGCCTCTTCAGCAACGGGCAGTTCTGGTTTCCACCAGGACGTGCCTATGGAAGAAATATCTATAATTGATACTAAAGTAACAACTGAATAAAAATGTCCTATTGCTTCATATCTGATCTGCACTTAAATGAAGATAGACCAGATATTACAAAGGCTTTTTTAAACTTTCTTGAGAATACTGCCCGTAAAGCCGAGAAACTTTACATACTTGGAGACCTTTTTGAGGCTTGGATCGGAGATGATAATCAAAATGAATTTATATCCGAAATTCAGAATGCTTTAATTAAAATTAATAAAACTACTAAGGTCTTTTTCATGCACGGAAACAGAGACTTTCTTATTGGTCCTGAATTTGCTTCCTCAGCCGGCATGGAGATCTTAAATGATCCTGTAGTTGAAGAGATGTTCGGTAATCCTGTTCTGCTGATGCATGGTGACCTTCTCTGCATAGAAGACATTGACTATCAAAAATTTAGAAAAGTTAGCAGAGATATCAAATGGCAAACCGAATTCTTAAATAAGTCGCTAGAGGAGAGAAGAAGGATTGCTCAAGACCTAAGAAGTGCGAGCAAAGAAGCTACCGGTCAGAAGAAGGAGGAAATTATGGATGTGTCTGAATCTGAGGTCATTAAAATGATCCGAGAATATTCTGTTAACCTGCTAATTCACGGACATACACATCGACCAAATTCGCATAACATTGATGTAGAAAATCACACTGCAAAGAGGATAGTTTTGGGAGATTGGGATGAATATGGATGGTACATCTGGATGGATTCCAATTCTTGTGAGCTAAATAAATTCTCTATTTCCTAGAAAGAGAACGTAACCGAAGCATAAGTCCGATTATAAGAATTAGCATCCCTAGGATAACTCTTAGGTCACTGTAATAGCCAATTGGTTCAACAGGGTATGCAATGGTCTTTTGTAATGCGGCCACTTTAAAAGCATGTCTAGTCCTCATATTTGGATGAGTAACTATCTCCATGAATGCTCTACGGCTTTTATATCTCA
>CEWG01148483.1_pt1 | contig 12617 bp, 5 predicted proteins | sample 361411 | NCBI WGS metagenome assembly CEWG01 (sample SAMEA2622173, study PRJEB7988) | marine metagenome | biome: marine biome (ENVO:00000447); feature: surface water layer (ENVO:00002042); material: "saline water (ENVO:00002010), including plankton (ENVO:xxxxxxxx)" | depth 5 m | reverse complement strand
CCTGTAAGGGTGCAGAGTAACAAAAACTTCCCCAGTAACGGTTGTTTGGCTGTTACTTAAAAAGGCTTCCAAATCTCGCATAACCGGATCCAAATATTGCCCTTCGTGTAGAAGCATCCCATAAAAACTCCCCAGTTGTTCCTTCTGAAATTGTTGCCATTTGCTCAAAGTGTGTTTTTCGAGCAGGTGATGGGCCTTAATTATCAAAAGTGGAGCAGCAGCTTCAAAACCAACCCTGCCTTTGATGCCTATAATTGTGTCTCCCACATGGGTGTCTCTGCCAATCCCAAATTTTTTAGCTTGGTCTTGAAGTTTAATGATATTGTTGACCGGGTTGTCAATCTGATCATTAATTCCTACAAATTCACCTTTTTTAAAGTGAAGGGTTGATTTCTCTGGCTTTTTATTTTGAACTTGTGAGGGATAAGCCGAGTCGGGGAGACTTTCTTTGGAGGTCAAGGTTTCCTTACCACCCACGCTGGTTCCCCACAAACCTTTGTTGATAGAATATTGTGCTTTTTCCCATGATAGGGTAACTCCATTTTCTTTGAGATAATCAATTTCAGCTTCCCTGGAAAGCATTTGGTCTCTGATTGGAGTGATGATTTCAATATCTGGTGCCATAACCTGAAAAATTAAATCAAACCGTACTTGGTCATTTCCTGCTCCCGTGCTCCCATGTGCTATGGCATTGGCGCCAATCCTATTGGCATATGCCACAATTTCCATGGCCTGAACGATTCTTTCAGCGCTCACCGATAGGGGGTAGGTGTTGTTTTTGAGAACATTACCAAATACCAAATACTTGACCACCTTGTTGTAGAAGGTATTCAAAGCATTGATGGATTGGTAAGTCTTCGCTCCCATTCGCAAGGCCTTGGATTTCATCTCCTGAATCTCTTGGTTATTAAAACCTCCAGTATTTACACTTATGGCATGAACCTCATAACCTTCTTGAGAAAGTTTCATTAGGCAATAAGAGGTGTCTAAACCACCACTGTAGGCCAATACTAATTTTTTATTTTCCATTTTTGATTTCCTAAAATGTTATTATTGTCTTGGGTCATATAACATGCCTGTGCATAGGCACATCGTTTTTTCTGTTCGTGTTAGTATGTCATAATTTTTACAGGTTTGACACCCTTTCCAAAATTCAGGGTCTTCCGTTAATTCTGAAAATGAGACAGGTTTGTACCCCAGTTCATAATTAATTCTCATGACGGCTTTACCAGTGGTAATACCAAAGATTTTGGAATTGGGAAATTTTTTTTTGGACAAATCAAATACTTTCTGTTTGACTTTTTTAGCTAGGCCCTTCCCACGATGTTCAGGAGAGACGATCAGACCGGAATGGGCAACGTATTTTCCATGTCCCCAAACTTCGATATAACAAAAACCTGCAAATTCATTTTTTTCAAGGGCAATGACTGCATCACCTGTTTCCATTTTTTTACTGATGTACTCAGGACTCCTTCTGGCAATACCAGTTCCCCGCATTTTAGCTGATTCGCCGATGCATAAACTGATTTCCTTGGCGTATATAATATGTTTTGAGTTGGCAATAATCAATTCCATTATTGACAAACATTTTTAGATTGAATGAATAGATTATGAGTTTTGGAATTTGAGACCGGGCGCACCTGAGTCTCGAACAGAGAAATATACCCGCTAGGGGCGGCGTGGACGAAGTGGAGCCGGATTGGAAATAGCGGCAAATCCAATGTAGTATGTCGTTGCATCTTTCATTTCAAATGCAAATATCCGAATTTTATTTTTTTTGACAAAATCATCAAAAAAGATTAATTATTCTTATTTTTCCTGCTGTTGTTGATTCAAATCCGTAATTATAAAATACTACCAATCTGATTAACCAAATACTTTAGTTAATTTTAGATAAGACTGAAATCTGAAAATTCTACATATATCGATTCTGCAACCTACTTGAGTAACAAACAATTCCACTTAAAAGCTTTTGGGCTTTTATCCGTTTTAAAGAAACCATATTTTAATTCTAATAGTGTAAGTTACTACTTAATTTTTTTGGTTTAGCTTGCTTCCTATTCAGTTTACTTTCTTCAAGCAGCAAATTTAAGTATGCGTTATTGTTTCAAATCACTTGACAATTTAATCATTGACAGTAATTCTATTATTTAGATTCAGATTATAAATTAGCTATTTAGTAGTGTATGTAAATAATAATTTAAATACTTAAATTTAGTAAACGGAGATTAGAATCATATATAAACATAACTTATTCTAATAGTTTGGTTATTAAGAGATTTTGGTAATTTTCTTTTAAACGTTTTTAGAATTAATTTTGAATCTAATTTTTCGCTAAATAAAAATAATTATTTATAAATATAATCCAGCTCAAGTCAAAATATTATGATAAGATTCATTACCCTATTTTTAGTGCTTTTTTTAATCCAATCGGGTATAGCTCAAAAAAAGGAATATCCATTAATTCATTCACATAACGATTATAATCGAAAAGTCCCTTTCTGGCAGGCTTACTCTTGTGGTCTTAATTCTATCGAGATTGATATTTTTTTAAAAAATGATTCGTTATATGTTACTCACTCGGAAGATGAAATCATTAAAAATAGGGATATAGAAAGTTTATACCTAAATCCAATGGTGAATGCTTTGGAATCAGGATTTAGAAATGATATACCACTACAATTTTTAATTGATATAAAATCTGACACCAAAAGCACACTACAAAAACTGATCAAAATATTGAAAAACTATCCCCAAATAATTCAAAACCAAAATATCGATCTTGTAATATCGGGTAACAGACCCTTGCCCGAAGAATATACAGATTATCCCGATTATATAAATTTTGACTACCAAAGCCTAGAGCCCATCGAAAACCCGAAAACTTGGGATAAAATATCGATGATCAGTTTGAGCTTCAAAAAAACATCAGAATGGAATGGCAAAGGTCGATTAGTCGATTTGGATTATAAAAAAATTAAATCAATTATCGACAAAGCTCACTCATATAACAAACCTTTTAGATTTTGGGGAACTCCAGATTCTAAAACAGCTTGGAAAGTTTTTAAAGATTTGGGAGTTGACTTTATCAACACAGACCAAGCTTGTATGGCTTCAGATTATTTAAACAGTCTAGATCAGCGTCTCTATAGTCTAGAAAAAAAAATAAAAATCTATAAACCTACTTTTGAATATGATCAAAAAAAAATAGCTGTTGAAAACGTAATTTTAATGATTGGCGATGGAAATGGATTATCACAAATATCAGCTGCTAGTCTTGTTAATGGTGGTGAGTTGACACTTACACAATTAAAAAGTATCGGCCTTATCAAAACCCAATCTGCTGATGATTTTAATACAGACTCTGCTGCTGCTGCTACTGCAATAGCCATTGGGGAGAAAACAAAGAATAGAGCCATTGGATTAGATGCTCAATACAGCTTGAAAAAAAATATAACTGAAATATTATTTCAAAATGGCTTTGTTTCGGGATGTATCACAAGTGATGAAATAACTGGGGCCACGCCAGCATCATTCTATGCACATAGGAGGGATCGATCTGAAAAAAATGAGATTCTAAAAGAACTCCTCGAAAGTAAACTCTCATTATTTGTTGGAGGTGGAGCTTCGAGTTTTAACTTAAAGGATTTGCGAGAAAAATTTTATTTAATTGATGATATTAATGAGTTAGAAAAATGTAATAAAGACAGAGTTGGTCATTTCATATCTGAAAAAGATGTCCCAAGTGTAGATGTCAGAGGTAATATTCTTTCAAAGGCTACTGCAAAAGGAATTCATTTTCTTTCCAACAAACAAAAACCTTTTTTCCTCATGGTAGAGGGTGCGCAAATCGATTCATATGGTCATGAAAATAATTTTCCTAAAGTGATCAAGGAAGTCATAGATTTTGATTTGGCGATTGCGGAAGCAATTAAATTTGCTGATCATAATAAAAACACATTGGTTCTGATCACTGCCGATCACGAAACCTCTGGCTTAAGTATTTTATCTGGAAATCTTGATAATAACAGATTGGAGGGCTCTTTTGCCTCTGACGATCATACTGGTATTATGGTGCCTATTTTTGCATATGGTCCCTATTCTCAATGTTTTCAGGGAGTCTACAATAATTATGATTTGTTTCATAAGATTATTGGTCTAGTTTTAAAATGACCCTTTAATTGATACAAATTCAAAGTTTAACTTAAGGCTTTAAATGAAATACCTTTTTTTAATTCAGTTTTTTTAATGTTTGATTTGTTTACAGGCTATTGGTTTTGGGACTTAGACTAATGTGATCTTTTTTAATAATGGATTTATGTGAACAAATAAAACTAGATTATATTGATATAAATTTATATACTCATTAAATTAAATTGTTAATAATTATTGGTCATCATTATTCCTATTTATGTTATCGTATAAAAAAGCCAAATAACGATTTATACAATACTAATTATTAACTATTAGAAATATGAATTGTTGATTTAAAAAGAATTCTGATTCATTTCGAACACCTACAGATTTAGACTAAAATATATTTGGTAAATAGTTGTCCAATTCATTCAATTAAAAACAAAATTTGCGGCGGAATAATTTGTTTGGGAATTCCCGGCCCTTTATAAAAGGCATCTAACCAGGCTCCTCCCTGTTGATTATGATAATCCAAAGTTATCTTATGGAATCCTGGTTGTAGTGATATACTTCCCTTTCTTTCAATGGCTCCATGTCCTCCGTCATTGTCCACTACCAAAGTATTGTTAATATAGAGTCGACTGCCGTCATCGGAGAGAAGATAAAAATGATATTCCCCTTTACTGTTAATTTTGATGGATGAAGAGAATTGAATTCCGAATTGGTGTTTTACTTGGTTGATACTGTCAATTCTAAACTGATAGGTCTTTCCTGACTTTACAGCCTTCATTTCCAGGAAATTTGGCAGGAAATTCATATCTTTTTTACTTTCATAATAGTGATAACGAATTCCATTATTAGAAGTGGAATTTATCATTCTGTAATAAGCCTTTGAAACTTTACTTTCTTGATTTGCCCCTTTGAAAGCTTTGGCCATAACTACGGTACTTTTGGAAAGCAAAAATTTACCACTGTATAATTGAGAATTTTGGGTAGGTATTGATCCATCGGTAGTATATCTGATCTTTGCATCACCTCTGGACTCCATTAGCACCTCAGCTTTTTGATCGATATAAAGACCACCGGCCAAATCATACAAATTCGCTTTTGGATAAATTGTTGGAGCAGGAATTCTTATTTTTTGATCATGAAATTCAGGTTCGGTAATACCAATAAAAGCTGTTTTTACAGGTCTGCCAATCCATGCTTGTGGCTGATTTAAACCCAACAAAAGTGCTGCTGTAGCAGCATTATCATAGATGTAAACCTGATTTCTAATCAAATAGTTCTTTTTGATTCCCTTTCCGAAAATGATAAACGGTATCTCAATTTCATCTAAAGTTTCTCCTCCATGACCATAACCTATCCCACCGTGATCTGCAGAGATGATAAAGGTTGTTTTATCATAAATTCCAGCCTCTTTAGTGGATTGTATTATTTTCCCTATTTGCTGATCAATATGTGCTACTGCATCATAAAAGTGAGAGGTCTTGTGTCCCAAACTATGACCCACGTGATCTACTTCGTCAAGGTGTATAAATAGAAAATTAGGAGTTTTTTTCTTGATGTAATTGATTGCTTTTTCAACAGTCAATTCGTCACTCTTCTCATTAGAATCATAATCCAGTAGACTTCTTTCAATTAAACGTCCAAAACCACTCCATGTATAAATGGCGCCCATTTCCAATTCAGGTCTTTGTTTGCGTGCTACGTTAAAAATTGTTGGGAATATTCCCTCCTCTCCTTGAACTACTGCTGGTAACGTATGTTCATCTCTTTCCCAGCCATTGGATGTAATTCCGTGTTGTTCAGGACCCGCTCCCGAGACCATTGAGGCCCAATTTGTACTACTTGAAGTTGGTAGTACACCTCGAGCATTGAGGGTGTATGAGCCATTATTCATCAGCTCATCCATAACGGGAGTGTCTGCGTTTATAACTCCGTTGGGACTCAATGCATCCACCCCTATTATAATCAGATGATCAGTTCTAAAATCTTTATTAATTTTCTGTTTTATACATGATAAAATCAAAAAAATGAAAAAGAAAAAACTCTTTGAAGTAAGGGTAAAAAAACTTTTTTGGTAGGTCATTAAATTTATTTGCTTTAATCTAAGGTGTAAATTGTTAAATTACAAAAGTATCATCCACTCTTCCTCCACAATATCATCTCATTAAAAAAACAAAAGCAGGTAAAATACCTGCTTTTGCTATTTCAAGAATCTTTTGAAAAAACATTAATAGCCTTGATTTTGTTCTAGGAATCCATCATTCCCTGATGCAGCATCAACTGTTTTTTGGGGGATGGGAAATAACCTATTATTGGGATCGGAATCTGATTTTTCTGTCCAAGGGTCTTCATATTTTCCAAAACGAATTTGGTCGGTGCGTCTGAATCCCTCCCAGTACAATTCAAATCCACGTTCACGATACATTGACTCCAGATCAAGCGAATTTAAAGCGGCAGGAGTTTGAGCAGGACGTGCATTTCTTGAAGATCTTATAGTGTTAACATCTGTCAAAGCTCCAGCACTGTCTCCATTTCTTAATTTGGCTTCAGCCCTCATTAAGTAAATTTCGGCCAATCGCATGAGAACTAAGTCAACGCTACTGTAGTTGTTTCCATTAGGAGAGGTTCTACTAAACTGATATTTAGCACACCTGTAACCTGTATTGTGATATGAACCTTCATTGGTAAAATCTACCTGTCTAGTATGATTGACATAGCCTACGTCTCTATCAGGACCATTACCTTTTCTTTGCTTTACTGGCATGATCTTAACACCTCCTGTATCACAGGCTTCAAACTTACCGTCACTTCCCTTTCTTGGGCCCCATATGATCCCACGAATAATTCCTCTGTCGATTTCAAATTCAGTGGGTTCAACACAGTAGTAACTGTTTTCAGTTTCGGATTCTAAAAGTTTAGAACGGCCCTCAAAATCAGCCAGCACATCGCCAGGAATGATAGTATTTTTTTTATAAAAACGAGCATCAGCTTCGGCAGGGTCTGTATTTCCATAAGCATCTATCCATGTTTGGTAAAAGTCAGGGGTAATAGCAGGTCCATCTGTTCCATCGGCACTTGGGAACTCGGGTCTTGGAAACCATGATCCAGCCAAAGACCAGTAGGCCCATCTTGAGTGTTCTCTTTTTAGTACACCTCTTTGATCCAAGGCAAAAATCAGTTCAGGATTAGTGTTGTTTTCGTCGTTAAATAGATCAAAATACTCTGGTGAGATAGAGAATTTATTACTGCTAATTATATTGCTTGTGTATTCAATAACCTTATTCATATCATCAGAACTAAAGCTCGGAGTCCCATACGGATCTCTATACACAGCTGCATTAAGATGTAATCTTGCTAAGAATCCCCAAACAGCAGATTGTGAAATTCTTGCAGGAGCTCGATTAGAATTAATTTTATTTACAACAGATGATAGATCACTTTCGATGTTATCAATCGCATCTTGACCTCTCAGGACAGTCGATAAATTTCCAGAAGTTTCTTTCTGAAGCACTATACCCCAACCATCCAACATCAACATATTAAGATATGCTCTTAGCGCAATCATTTCATACAAAGCTCCACTGGCTTCTGCATTTCCAGCTTCGGACAAAGGCGTTAGAACCTCAATGGCTGCCAGCGTTCGTGAAAGATTGGTCGTAATTTTATCCCATCCAGCTCCTACCAAACTATTGGAGGGGGTTATAGCATGTTTATGGGCAGCCATAAACTTGCCTCCATCATACCAATCGGTTCCACCTCGGTAGGGAAGAATTGCCTCATCAGAGGTGATCAGCTGTAGACCATAGTAATTTGTGTGTCTCCAAGTCCATGAAAGATATCCGTAGGCTGGAGCTAATGCACCAGAAATAGTTTCTGCTTGAGCTCCAAAGGCAGCTTCATCTAGTCTTTCTTCCTCTAGATCAGTACAATTAAAAAGGAAAAATGGGCTCAGTGCACATATAATAAATTTAATTTTATTTTTCATTTTTGTAATTTTTTAAATTAGAATGAGGCATTTAACCCGAATAAAATCGTTCTGGGCATGGGATAGGTAAAACGATCTATCCCAAATGTCTGAATACCCCCTATATCGCTTCCAGTATTTACCTCGGGATCAAAGCCAGAATAATCTGTGATCACAAATAAATTCTGACCCGTTAAAGACAAACGTATATTCTGTATAAAATCACCCAAACCAATGGTTTGAGGATCTAATGTATATCCGATTGTAGCATTGTTCAATCTCAAATAACTACCATCCTCTAAATATCGTGTAGAAACCTCATTTGCATTGCTATTATCCTCATTGGGATAAAGGGTAGCAAAGTCAGTAGTATTTAAGTTTCTTCCCAATTGACTTGTACTAAACAAAGACATTTTGGTGTGATTAAAAATTTTATTACCTGAGACACCATTAAAGTTTAATCCTAAATCGAAGCTATTATAATTTAGATTTATATAGAAAGCATATATCGTGTTGGGCAATGCTGTTCCTTGAGCCGCTCTATCATTATCTAGAGATTCTCCGTCAGCTACAACATCTCTATATTGGCTTAAGCCGTTACTTCCAATCCCTGTGAATTCTTTCATGTAGAAAGTTCCGATGGGCTCACCATTCATATATCCATTAATGGTAGCTCCAGTCTGACCTGCTCCAGTTGCAGCTCCTGTTGTTAGGATCTGAAATGGAGAATTGGCAACCTTATTATCTATTAAAGAAACATTTCCTCCAATATTATAAGTAATATCATTTCCCATACTTCCATTGTAATTCAGTGCTATTTCGATACCTGAATTTTGGATTTCCATTTCTGGAATATTTGTCCAATTGGAGGCAGTGGGCTGGATAGGGTCAATCGAAGTAGCAAACAATACAACATCGGTCGCCACTTTGTTGAAGTAATCAATGGTTCCAGATAATTTACTGTCCAATGCTGCAAAATCAACCCCTACATTAACTTGCGTAGAAACCTCCCATTGTAAATCGGGATTAGGAGTTCGGACAGGAACCGTTCCAAAAGGATAATCATCAATAGATGATTCTGTTCCAGCAAGTGGATAGGTATCATTCTCTCCTTTGGTATCTTTATAACTCGCCAAACTAACCTTACTTGGAATTCCGTCTTGGTTTCCTGTTTGCCCCCAACTGGCTCTTAACTTCAAGTTAGAGAATGTTTCGTTATCAGACATAAAGTCTTCACTAGAGATATTCCAACCAAATGCAACAGAGGGGAAATAACCATATTTGTTATTGGCACCAAACTTAGATGAACCATCAGCTCTAAGAGTAGCAGTCACTAAGTATTTATTTGCATATCCGTAATTAACCCTACCAAAATATGACTGCTGCTCATTAATGAAAGCCTGACCATTTAAAGTGGTAGGAAGGACATCTGAACTGATTTGGTCTTGATAACGAGGTTCAATTCCATTGTTGGAAAAACCCTCAGACTCATATATTTTGTGACTGTAAGTTGCTTCTTGATATGAATGCCCTAACAAAATAATGAGATTGTGATCTCCTTTAGTAAGATTATAAGTCAAGGTGTTTTCGATCAAGCTATTAGTGTTTAGGGTAAACCTATTATATAATTCTCCATCCTCATATCCTTCAAGTTCATTATAAGGGTTCTCAAACATGTCTTGGTTGGTTGAAGAATAATCTACACCAACATTGAGCTTATAGGTCAGCCCATCAATGATTTCTATTGAAGGCGAAAAATTAGCCAATATTCTGTTGTTAACAATTTCATTAGTATAAATCTCATTGCGAACAATCGGGTTTAACTTATCTTGAATAACAGTAGGTTCTCCATTAGTATATACTGGAATGGTTGGGTTTAATTGCAACATGTCAACAACAGAAGAACCTATATTAGGTCTATTGTTAACATTTCTAGTAGCTGTCAAATTCATGTCTATATTTAAACGGCCATCCCAAGCCTTTTGATTAAGGTTCAATCTACCTGAATATCTTTTTAAGTCACTGTTATTAAAAATACCAGACTGGTCATCAACTCCCAAAGAGGTGTAATAGGAAAATTTCTCATTGACATTTCCACTCATGGAGAAATTCATGTTTTTAGAAATACCTGTCCTCATTAGTTCATCTTGCCAATTTGTATTACCCCGAAAATCATTAAGAGTTCCTCCTACAGATGGAACCTTCTTTCTGAATTCTTCCGCACTGAAAACATCAACGCTATTGGCAATATTTGAAATAGCAGTAGAGACAGAAAGGTTCATTTCTGTCTTACCCATCGTTCCTTTTTTGGTTGTAATTACAATTACACCATTCGCGGCTCTTGCCCCGTATATCGCAGCAGCAGAGGCATCTTTTAAAACGTCTATTGAAGCAATATCTTGGGGATTAATAAAGTTTAACGGGTTGGTAACTCCAAAAGAGCTATTGTCTATAATAAAACCATCTACAACAAATAATGGAGTGGTACCTGATCTCAAACTTCCAATTCCTCGAATTATTATATTTTGTGCTGCTCCAGGTTCACCACTGGTAGCAGTAACATTTACCCCAGATATTTTACCTTGTAGCAATTGGCCTGGATTGGCTACAACCCCACGGTTAAAATCCTCCGTTTTGATAGAACTAATGGCACCTGTAACATCAGATTTTCTTTGAGAACCATATCCTGTGACTACAACTTCTTCTAAGCTTTCGGCGTCTGATATTAGCTTTACTGCAACACTGTTTTGATTTCCAACATCAATTTCTTGACTCAAAAAACCAACGAATGAGACTATTAAAACAGGGTCCTCATCACTAACGCTGATGGTGAAATTTCCGTCAAAATCAGTCTGAACACCATTTGAAGTTCCCTTCTCGACAATGTTTGCACCCGGGAGAGGCATTCCGTCGTCGTCGGTAATTTTTCCGCTAATTATTTTTTGAATCTCGGATTGAATTTGTTTTGAATTTTCTTTATTGGCATAAGTCCCTGTCATTGGAACAAATCCAATTAAAAAAGCCAAACAAATTTTGAGATTTAGTTTATCATATCTATTCAGAAAATAGATAAATTTCATTTCAATTTGTTTCATAATGATTTAATTATTTGATTAAAAATAAATCAATTTCATAATTTTCAAAAAAAAATTAATTAAAATTTTAAAAGATTTTGCTTGAAATATTTATTTCAAAAAGCTTTAAATAAATATTTGGTCTAAAAATTAAAAATCAACCGAAAAATGTAATTAATTTAGAGATAAAGCAGATAGAACATTATAAAATCTTTCGAAACCCTTCAAGTAAACTTCTCTCAACTTTACTTCTTTTTAAGATTCAAGGATCTCAGATTGTTTTAAATAAAGATTTTAAAAATTATCCATTATTAATTGGAGATGAAGAAAATATCATTATCACTTGGCCATGGGTTTTGATCTCTGGAAGAGTTGGCATCCATTCATTTACAGGTATTTGAGATTATGATTTGAGAATAATGAGAATTTGGATTAATAAAAGACCCATTCCTTTCTCATATTTTTAGAACTAGGCTATTATAAATCCTTAATTTTACACATGTTTAAAAAGTTCGAAAATCATTTAGAAATAAATTTTCCTCAAATCAAGGATAAAAATTTACTTATGGCACTTAGTGGTGGATTGGACAGTTGTGTTTTGTTGGATCTCATTTTTAAGTTAGGTCTCCGCCCTGCGCTGGCCCATTGCAATTTTCAATTGCGAGGAATAGCCAGTAATCACGATGCACGATGGGTTAAAACTTTGGCTCATGAAAAAGGTTTGGAATATCATATTCAAAACTTTGATACCCATGACTATGTACTTGATAAAAAAGTGTCAATTCAGATGGCGGCTCGGGATTTAAGATACCAATGGTTTGAAACTTTATCCGAGCAAAATGACTATGATTTTATTTTTGTAGCCCATCATGCTGATGATGTATTGGAAACCTTTATGATAAATGTCATGCGTGGTACTGGTCTTAGAGGTTTGGTGGGTATACCAGAGCGTAGAGGGAAAATCCTACGTCCTTTATTGCCTTTTTCCCGAGAGGAGATCAAACAATATGCTCTCGAAAATAAGATTCAATACAGAGAGGATGAGTCCAATGCAAAAATGGATTATTTGCGTAATGCACTTCGCCACGAGGTGATCCCGAGGTGGAAAAAAAGGGATTCCAATTTTGACGCTCAGTTTCGAGAAACACTCAAATATTTGGGTCAAGCACAATTGGTACTGGATAATGTCCTTGAGGATTTTAAAAACAAAAATTTTATTCCTTTTCAGCAAGGATTTAAAATATCGATAAATGAGTTGGAAGTCAAATCATCATTAACTTATTACCTGCATGCCTTATTTGCTCCTTACGGGTTTTTAAACTTAAAGGATCTTGAGCAATTGATGCATTCACAAAGTGGTAAACAACTCTTTTCCGATACACACAGATTGATCAAAGACAGAGAGTGTTTTTTATTGACCCCCTTAGAAGAATCAC
>CEWG01408173.1_pt1 | contig 12665 bp, 14 predicted proteins | sample 361411 | NCBI WGS metagenome assembly CEWG01 (sample SAMEA2622173, study PRJEB7988) | marine metagenome | biome: marine biome (ENVO:00000447); feature: surface water layer (ENVO:00002042); material: "saline water (ENVO:00002010), including plankton (ENVO:xxxxxxxx)" | depth 5 m | reverse complement strand
TTTCTGTAATTTTACTGCTCATTTATTGGATTTTTGGTAATATTTCCATAAAAATCCTACAAGTGTAAAACCAATAAGTACTATCAAAAGATTGTCCCAGGATTCATTGATTTCTAAATTCCTAAATGCGAATTCTACAACACCGAAAGTTGATGATGGTTCTTCAGGCGACAAATTACTGGAAGATTTTTCGTGAATTAGTAAGATGCTAAACTGCTCTACTCCGTCAAAGGTCACTGAAAATCCGGTTTCACATGAATGATTGTCCACTCTGCTTTCCAACATCCCAATCGAATTTGTAATCGTATTGTTTTTTAGATCACACTCCGCAATACCATATACTACCCTATCACGCTCTTTCCCACCGGGATTATCGAATCCATCAGGCACCAATTGTGAGTGCTTGACTAACATAAATGTCAATTGTGAAATATTTTTTCCATTACCTAAATCGCTGAAACTTTGTGTTGTAGCGGTAATACTATCATTATTATTTTTCGAAATGACAAACGACATTTTACTTGGGTTTGGATTATTCACCTCTTCAGTTAGAATGTCCTTCTGTACATCGGGCCAAGATTGTGAACCTATTCGTTGTTGACCGCCATCAACGATGAAGGTTGGGGTTGAACCGACACCGGGGTGGGTTACCTCCAATCGGTCTATGCGATGCTGGGAGGCTGGCGGTTGAAAAGCATCAAAACCGTCGCTAGGATGATAGGTCACCATAGCGATTCGTGAACCATGAGCATCAGCGACTTCCATCAAATATGGATCAATTTCAGCACAACTATCGCACCAAGTAGCGCTCAATTCCTCGACAAGTATACTACGTCCCCCCTCGACTAAAATTTCTTCATCCCAGTTATCTGAAGCATCGACAATTAGGGCACTAGATGAAGGGATGAATAATAATACACATATCAGCATAGCGATAAGATAATTCACAACAGACAAAGTAAGTCCGCGTTCGTAACCTGTTGCCATATTCACCCCAGCAGGTCGACCCTATTCATCCCTATGCTTACATGATTTACAATAAGAGGTTTCAATTGCGAGAACCTTTTACAGTAGACTGGTGAGGTTTTATGGCAGACCATTGGATTGAGAATCATAAACGAGATTCTTGGAGAAGGCAAGCCAAAGCCAGCGGATATCGTGCTCGCTCTGCGTTTAAGTTACTCCAAATTCAAAAACGGTTCAAACTCATCAGGGAGGGTGATGTTGTTCTCGATGTCGGTTGCCACCCTGGTGGTTGGGCGCAAGTTGCTGTTGAATTAACAGGTGAAGAAGGAGTAGTAATAGGTGTTGATTTAGACCCCTGCCAGCCTGTTGAAGGAGCCACATTATTAGTCGGAGACATAACTGATGAGTTGACCCAAGAAAGAATCCTCGAAGAGTTACAGGGTCGTCCAATCAATACAATTGTGTCTGATATTTCTCCAGACATCACAGGAAAATGGGATGTAGATCAAACAGTTGCAATGACCTTAGTGGCTGATGTTTTCGACTTCTCAATGAAACTATTATGCAAAGGTGGGTCATTCACATCCAAATTGTTCCAAGGAATCGGTGTGGAAGAATTGATCAAAGCAGTGAAACCCTATTTTTCGGATGTCAGGAGATTTTCGCCCGACGCTTCCAGAAATTCTTCTTCTGAAGTATACTTGGTGTGTCGGAATTTCATGCCGTGGATGATGGAAAAGAACATGTCGATTAGATTGACCTATGAAGAATTGCTTGAGCCTAAACTTGGTGGTCATGAGATTGTAGATGGCCCGGAGGAGATTTTCACTTCATTTAAAGTTCGAAGAAAGAAAAATTCTGACTAACTTAACTTTGATTAACATAGAATAAAATTCTCGAAATATGGAAAACCGACAGTCAAACAGGAGAAATAAAAGAAACAAAAAACAATTCCGAAGAGAATTTGTTAAGGATTTACAGCCAAATAGAGTTGTTAATCGAATAGAATTGGTGATTTTAAGAATTTATCCGAGAAGAATTGTCCACTCCACGAGGTACAACGGGCCGTTGGCTGCATCATGTGGAAGGGATGAAACAGGATTGGTCGGATTGGTGTTATGGGGCGAACAAATCGATAGAATAAGAATCGGCGATGTAGTTAGAATTGAATCCGGATGGTGTTCTTTGAGAGATAGAGAATTAGTTGTGAGTACGGGGCAGTCAGGAAGAATAACGGTCATAGACCGCTAATTATTCATTCAAAAGATATATTATTCCTAAAGTGATTCTCACGCAACCATAAAGAAGGGTAGGGCGTGGGGGGCTTTGTTCCTGAGGTATATTCATGAGTGAGAGAGCAACAAATTGTACATCGTCTGGGGTCCCATTGGTTGAGGAAGGTTCGACTACTTTTCCTTGTCCTGGATGCGAAGAAATGGCGATAGGTAGAAGTCCAAGATGCAGAAACCAAGGAGTTCTATACATCTGCTCAAACTGTGGATATCAGGGTCCCTGAGGTGAAATTATGGGTATGGTAGCAATGACATATAAGTTGAATCCCAACTCCGAAGTTGAGGATGTTAATGCAGAATCCATCGCAGAGGCAGTAAAGTCTCTTGCTAGCGATGTTTATGATATTCAAGCAGTTGATGTCAAACCTCTTGCTTTTGGCTTAAAATTCGTTCAAGTACACGTGGTAATGTCTGACAAAGAAGGTGGTCTTTCCGATGCCTTTGAAGAAAAGATGGCGCTAATCCACGGAGTCGGTGAAATTGAAGTCCTATCAATGGGTCTTCTTTGAATCAAAGTTGTTCCAGTGGACATTGCATAAATTCTCTAAGTAGAGTGGTTGCGTAACTTCCCGATGACAGTGAGAATCTAAACCTAACACACGCACCTTCTGGATTCCATCGACTGTTTTCTTTCGGACCACTTTTCCATTTTTCACCCAGTGTATCATCATCTACAATAGGCACTGTGTCAACATGAAAGTCACCGTAGGTTGTTACTAGCGACCTTCTGGTGCCTTTAGTTGAAAGTCGCGGAATTTTTTCGATGAACCAATTTGCATCATCAAGTTCCATATCTTGAATGATGCTTTTTTCGATTTTTCCACCAACTCCTTCACATGATGAAATCTCACTGCCCGGTAGTGGTCCTGTAGGAGTTAATCTGCCCAGCTCACAATTTCTTTGGATTCGGGGGAGCGTCCTATCTTCGACTATAATGCAACTTCCAGCGTCTAGCTGACCTTTTTCGTCTATTCTACCGACTAGATCTCCACTTACAGGAATAGAAATGGGTAGATTTGCTGACATTCTAGCGTTAAGTGATTTGTTAAAGACTACCGACTGAAGTGCATGGATAGTCATTAGTTGGAGATTATTCGGTAATTTTTTAATCGCCCCAACCCAATCATCAGGTTGCCTGATAAGTTGCTCAAGCATTCTTTTTTCAAATCCTAGCCATTTGGGAATTATTTCCAATGCCTCTTCAACAGGCCCATTTTCTCTGATGAGTTTCCTAAATTTCTCTACTTCCTCATTCTCGGTAATTCCTTTCATCGAGAGATATGTCATTACTGCTTCCTTCCAACGGTCAGCGATGATATGTCTTCCAACCTCAGCGGTAACTGGCCTACCAGAACCAAAACGTTGAGGGCCAATCCAGTTAGGGAACAAATCCTTTCCAACATTTTTGTCCAAATCAGTTTTTATTCTTTCGACTTCTTCCAGGGCTTCTTGTTCAGTCATAGGAGTTCCATCCGAATGACAGCATCCTCTGGCAATAATTGTAAATCGATTACCTCGATGATTTCCAAAGCCGATTTTTTGGTGAGTTCTTCCCAGAATCTCAATCTCGACATCAGGCATTTCCACTTGTGAAACCTTATTTTGATTCGCATCTATGACAAATAATTGTTGAGTGACGGCTCGTTTATCTTTTGTTCCTGCAAAAAATATTCGATTCCTCGGTATACTCAAAATACGTGCAAGACTGGTACAAAATCTATTTGTTTCCCAGTTAGTCAGAGTTATTTTTGCTACAGTGAATCGTCCTCGAGGGTCTATGTGAACTGGCGTTGAAATCTCTTCTACTCTGAAATCGGTGATACGTGACTTTAGCATACCACCAATGCCGCTGGTATCTGTTGCATAACCTTCCAAACCTATAATTTTGGATAGAGGGTCAAAAGACATTAATCCAGCCCCTTCAGAGGCTTACGGCTGAGAAGTCTTTAGAAATATCTTGAACGATTTCTTTCAACAGTTTTTCAACTGAAATTTTACCTTTGGTACGGATGAAGAATTCTGGGTCATCAAGTTCTGGGTGGCCAGGGAAATAGTTAGCATAGTCAATATTTTTATGATTGTTCAAGCGCTCACGAAGCATTTGGAGAGCGGTATGGCTCTCACCAATAATTCTAAATCTCAACTCATTTTTTTCCATGATAAGTACCTTAACTGGCATAGCGAACGACCTGTCGAGTTTACTACTCGTTTTGAAGTTATCCTTTGTGAATGGTGGCGTTTAAAATTACTCAATTATGAATGATTGACCCCCTTTACTTTTTTACTGAATCATTGTGGGCATTGTATGGACACTGCTAAACTGGAGGAGGCGATGGCCTCTTTTTCAGGACAGTTTAGAAAGTTATCAGTTCCTATTTTGTTGGTAACTAGCCTAATTACGGTCATTTTAATGGCTAATCTAATTACTTCACCGCCAAAATTCAATACTGATTTGGACGCATTTGCTCCCGAATCAAAATCTAAAGATGCTCATGACCGAATTCATGAGTATTTTCCTAATGAGACTAGACCATTATTCATCGATGTCGAAAGAGATGATGGCGGCAACATTTTATCATTCGACCACATTCTTATGATGGAACAACATCTTAAGTCAATAGAGAAAATTTCATCAGACCAAAATAATTCTGTAGTTGTGTGGACTACTACACCAAATATCCTACAACGGGCTTTAGATGAACAAACAAATGGCACTAATCTATCACAATTGGATTCCTGGAATGAACTACTAGATTTAATCGTTGATGACGATGTTGAATGTCGATTAACCAATGATGACCAATTCCTTTCCGCTGCAACCTACGCATCATCTGCATTATTGAATAAAGATCTTGATTTCAACCCAACATGTGATTATCTTTCGTCCGGGTCTGGTGATGGTTCACCCGTGGCTAGTTCGACACTGTGGGTTTTGGAAATAAATCCTGATTTGACTGAAGAGGAACGTAAAGTAATTCAGGTTGAAATTCGAGAAAAATTCAACCAACTATCGGATGACTCAATAATCGATTATGGAGTTGTTTCACTTGACCTACTATCGCATGACATCGACAGTGGAACCTTCGATAATTTAGCACTTTTAGTTTTCTTAGCGTTAATCGTAGTCATAGTTCTATTGATTTTTGCTTTCCGCTCGGTTAGAGACGTGGCATTTCCTCTCGTCGGATTGTCATATGCTTTGATTTGGACATACGGGGCTCTAAACCTTTTCAATGTTGATTTCACCGCTTTAGAAGTTGCAGTAGCACCTCTAGTGCTAGGCTTAGGAATAGATTATGCGATTCACCTTCAAAGAGCACAGGCAAGACTCAGAGAGGATTATTCCGACCCAGCGGAGTCATGGCTTAGGGCATGTGCCAAACTTTCGGTTCCGCTATCTTTAGCGGTAATAACTACTGTTGCAGCATTCTTGGCTAATGTTATTTCACCGCTGCCTCCACTTGCTACTTTCGGTTTCGCCCTCGCCTTTGGAGTGGTCTGTGCATTTATCACATCCACTATCGTAGTCGGAGCACTGCATGTTGTTATCGATTCTTCAGTCAGTTCAAAGACCTCAAAAGCAGTTACTATGCCTACTTTTACGAATAATTTAGTCAAGGTCCAGCAGAAGCAACAAGTAAGTATATTCCTAGTTGTTATTTTGCTTTCTGGTATTTCAATTTTCGGCGCAGCTTCTCTAGACACTGATTTTGACTTGGGTGACTTTGTTGATCCGGACATGGAAATAATGTCTGTAAGGGATGATTTATCGACAAATTATGATAGTGCTGGCTGGAAAATTATCTATGTTCTGTTCGAACCTTCTGATAATCGAGTATACATTGAGGGTGACTCAGATTTACTCAACGAATTAAGAGGTCTGCACAGTGATTTAGAATCTAATCATGATGTTGTGGGAACTGATGGCAAACTTCCTTCACCTTCCTATGAAGGGCCTTATGTAATACTTAGAGATGCAATTTTAAGAGACAGTAATTTTGGCGAATTACATAATTTGGAAGTTATTGGTGATGGAGGAGTTTATGTTGCTGATTACAACTTGGGATGTGACTTAGGTGAGGCTTTCAGGTCCTTGATGGATGATAATACCGTTGCTGACGCAATTAGTGGTGAGACTTGGGCAGAGCGAGTTGAAAATAGCGTATATCTAGAAAATTCAAACATAGTCTATCTAAGAAATGAGGTTCGAGTCGAGGCGTCCACCTCCGTTCAGTCAGAACAAGTGATTTCAGATTTCGAAAATATGCTAGGGGATGAATCTAAAACTGGGACCTTGAGATATAATCTAGCCTCGAATTCCGAACTATACGTCACAGGTGACTTGGCAATGCTGCAATCTGTTCTCGACGGAATAACTATCTCTCAAATAAAATCAACCATCATTTCACTGGTCGTGTCATTTTTTGTGCTAATAACGCTTACTAGGAGAGTACTCCCTGCGGTTGTTATTTTGTTCCCAGTCGGTGTCGCATCCTTATGGGTAGTTGGTTCGATGGCTGCAATTGGACTGAAATGGAATGTATTGACAGTTATGGTTACGGCTCTCACTTTAGGTATTGGGATTGATTATTCTATACACATGTGGCGCCGATTTGAAGTTGAACTTTCCAGACGTAATACTCATTGGGACGCACTTAGAGCATCGATTTCAACCACTGGGGTAGCACTAATCATGAGTGCTTTGACCACTGCTCTTGGTTTCATGGTTCTACTATTTTCTCCAATGCCAGTGATTCAAGACTTCGGCCTAATAACCGCAATAACTGTATTTTTCTCACTGCTTCTTGCTTTAATACTGCTTCCGGTGGTTATGGAATTGTCGGCAAGAAGCAAAGAAGAACAAGTCACAGAAAAAGAATTCAAGCCACAACTCGATGATTTGGCTAATTGATGGATAATGCTTCAACAATACTGTTCATTTCCAACCCTTGTTCACGGGCTATCAAGGCAATACATAGCCAGTTACTAACCATACCCAAGGCATTTTTCTTACGTAAAATTCTTCTTTCAATTTCGTCCATATCGAGTTTTGATTGCTTCGAAACGAACTTTTTCAATCTTCTTTCCATTTTTGATCTTGGGTCTTTAGTAATATTTTCTTGCTCACCGATTTCATTCACTACTTTGGTTGTCGCATTATTTGGTTGCTTTACTACCACTCGTTCGACATCATTGCTTGCATCTTGAAATTTGACAGAATCGTATTTTATTGGGTTCATCAACCTCGAAGGACGAGGGAACCAACCCAAAGGAGTAGTGACAGGGTTACTGGTCAAAACAGAACTTAACGCGTCCAAATCACCGGTCAGCCACCCAGAGTCAATCAATGCTTTAACCGCCTCTCCTGCCTCCTCGGGGGACAACCACCCCATGTCAAATGACAAAATTCGTTCAATATCCAAATCAGAAAGGGATTGGCCACTACGAAAACACACTGCAAGCACTCTGCGGATATCATCAACATCAGCATCGGCCATGTCTAACAGTAAAGGCTATTGTTTTTCAATTTAGGTATGCAAACTTAATAAATTCTTGAATCAAGGTAAACTAGAATACAATAGGTTCTTTTGAATCATCATAATGCGCGTGTCAGGGGGAATGAGAATTAGTAGGGAATATGTTGCTCGTGACCCCAGAACAGGTAAACCAATCAACATGGGGGGTCGCAAGAACATCAACCATGTTATTGAGACCGAAAGTGGGCCTTGGATGGCAATACGCAAAGAAGACATCATACCGTTGGCGAAAGGCGAAAAAAACCATGTTGATGTTAGTTGGAAAGGCAAGAATCTGCAATTAGGTCAAATTGATGGTATCATCGCATTGACAAGGATTAAAGGCAAAGGTAAGAATGCTTCATTGGCTCATAGCACATTATTGTCTTCGCTTGAAAGCGAGTTGCCAGAAGTTAGGGAGGCTGGATTGAAGGCCCTCCCAGAAGTAGCCACGCAAAAATCGGATGAACTCTTCGACTGGCTTTCAGTTCTATTGGATGATGAAAATGTCAATGTAAGACAAGCAGCGAGTAATTGTCTATCTCTTTCCGCACCAGTATTTCCTTCCGGTGTCCATGTTATCCTTCAAAATGAATTGCGTTCTTACAATAAACAAAGGATGGATGCTGCTTGGAAAGGATTGAGTTCACTCTGCGAAACCTGGCCAGAGGTTGCTTGCGACCATCTAGACTCTTTATTCTTGGAGGAGCAGCCAATTTATCGACGTAAGGCGGCAAATTTACTGCGTAAGTTATTGGCCAAAGGTGGTTCGGTGACTTGGGATTTAATTTCTTGGGCTCTCGATGATGAGGATGTAGAAGTTCGTCGCTCTGCAGCTAAAACGCTACCATCTCTGGCTCGAAATGAATCTAGGCTAGCGACTCTTTTCGCTGAGCGAGCGATTATTGATACAGACGATAAAGTACGTTTGAGCGCGATTAAAGCGATTCAGGCATTAGATAAGGATCACGGACGAGCCAGAGAATTGGTCGTAAAAGGAGCATCATCTGGCGATATCAACATTCGAAAAGCCTGCATTGGAATGCTTCCAAGGCTGTACTCAGAAGAAGTATTACGTGGTGTTGCAATAGATCTTCTGAAAAGTGAGAAGGATGAAAAATTGCGTAAAGAATTGAAAGAAATGACAATCGATGAATCTCTTGAAGGTTCTGAATCTCAAAAGAACAGATTCTTGGCACCTGCTCCATCAGTTCCAAAATTGGATAGAGAAGTGGCTGAAGCGCATGGTTTACAGGTCGGTTTAGAACAATTGCCGCCAATGGAAAAAATAAAGGAAGAAAAAAATAAGATGATTTCAGAAACTGAACGCTTGATAAAACAAAGCGAGAAGTTACTGGAGAGTGCCCAGAAAACTGCACCAATGTATCGCTCGGTTAGTCAAGATGAGATGATGGGGTATGATGATGACGATTTTTTCAACGAAGATGATGACGAAGAATTTTGATTTCTAAATCAAATCTTATGTCGGCATGGTTAAGAAGGGGTCTTTGGTGGACTGGTTACCAAGAGGTGTAATTATGAGTGATGCTCCTTTCAATGATAAAGCTGAACAATTTGACCGTATGTGGGATGGATTAACTCCAAAAGGGGTAAATAGAAACAAAGCTCTGAAGTTTCGTCAATATATTTTGGAACACGTCAGACAGATGCGCAGACCTCTAAACCGAGAGAATGCCCGCAAATATTGGATGGGTATTCTACAGCAAGAAATCGCTGAAAAAGATAATTTCTAATTACATTTGTGGGGTTGCCCCCGTCTCGGCGACCCGTTTGAAGTTGAGACGGAGGTGAAAAAATGTTCACAAAAACAAGTTTCAAATCATGGGATTTACCCGAAAAACTACGTGAAGGAATAAGTTCCCTAGGTTGGGAATTTGCCACTCAAGTTCAAAAAGATACTATTCCGTTAGCAAGAAAAGGCATTGATTTGATTGGACAGGCCAGAACGGGTTCCGGTAAAACAGCAGCGTTTGGTATTCCAATTATCGAATCATGTACGCCGACAGGAACTTTGCAGGCACTGATTCTCGCACCTACCAGAGAATTAGCAAGTCAAGTTTCTCAAGAACTCAATGCAATTCAAGGGGATTCTGGATTGGTAATTGCAACAGTTTATGGTGGGACCGATTTAGAAAAACAAGCACGCAAGTTGCAGGATGGGGTTGACATAATTGTCGGTACTCCCGGTCGTGTCATGGATATGACTAAAAGGGAATTTATCGACATGGATTCACCGTCGATTTTTTGTCTTGATGAGGCAGATAGAATGCTAGACATGGGATTTTTCCCAGATATAATGTGGATTGTCGAGAAGATGTCTAATCGTAATCAAACATTACTATTTTCGGCCACGTTCCCACAGGAAATCATCGATGCAGCGAATGAATTTATGAATGAACCCGAATTTGTTCTCACCAATACTGAAGAATTGGATATTCCGCCAATTGATATGTACAGTATAAAAATCGGCAGGAGTAACAAATTGTGGGCACTGTCTCGATTATTGTTAAGGATGTCAGATGATGACCAAACAATAATCTTCTGTAATACCAAGAGAATGGTCGATTTGGCAACACAGAGGTTGAAGAAGAAAAATTTTGAATTAGAAGGATTGCATGGAGACTTGAATCAGAATCAACGTGAACGAATTCTTAATCGCTACAAGGAAGGTGAAATCAGAACAATTGTGGCTACAGATGTTGCAGCACGTGGAATCGATGTAGATGGAATTACACTTGTGGTTAACTATGATATTCCAAATGATGTCGATTCATTTATTCATCGGGTTGGCAGAACCGGTCGAATAGGTAGGAGTGGTGAGGCTTGGAGTTTAGTATCCAAAGATGACTCGCCTCAACTTTCCAAAATTATTGCCACATACAATCTTGATGTCCTTGAATCTGAGATTCCAGAATTGGCTGAAGGTCAAACAGAGGTTATCAATCGACAAGAAGATTTTCAAGAGACATCGAACGTTTTCGGTTTTGTAACTTTAGAAATAGATGCCTCCTCAGAAAAAATTGGTTCTTCAAGACAGATTATGAACTGGTTTACCAGTACAATAAAATGTGATGAATTAGCAATTGGCGATATTTCTTTTGATGAAAATTCAACAAAAGTCGAGATTCACACTAGTAAAATAGGGCTAGCCATAAAGGCTCTAGATAAGCACGGAATTAATGGAATTAAGGTAAAATCTTCCATTGTTAACTGATTATTCTTGTTCAAGATAGTCAGATTCCCATTTACCATGTTCATCTTTTTGTTCATATTTGAAAAACGTAAACGCACCGACGATTAATCCAATTGCTGACAGCGACCAAGCAGTATCAATTGCATTATCCCAGGTATTCTGGGCTTCTATACACTGTCCGGTTGATAGTTTAGAAAAAGAGCAAAATTCTAGGGTATCTTTTGCCTCCATGGCTGTTTCATTGGTTGTTACACTAAACGCACTGTAGGCGAGCATAATTGTCACAAAACCGATTAATAAGAGGTGTTTTAATTGCCAATTTGAACGAATTTTTATTCGCCAATTATCGGAATATTTTTTCGACTTCATTAATTTGGATGAGCCGTCAACAAATTTGAACCAGATTAACCACATTATGATTAGGACTAACAGAAATCCCCATTTGTATATCATTTCGTGGTAATTCCACATGCCATTTAGGCATAAAGGGTTATTTGGATCGAGGTGGCAATCAGATGCTGCGATTGGATAAAAAGCCACTAATCGAATAATGTTAAGAACATATACAATACCACACATTACTGCAACAGAACGTAGTTTCAGCTTTTGTGGGATTCCATCAGTCATCATGATTAGTGTAGAAATGAAAATCATCTCATGAACTCCTGCACATTCATCTGAAACATATAATGCCACTATGTCCAGCGTGCCTGGGAAATTCGAGTTGTAGAGATTGACTTGAGTATTCCAACCATTATGTGCAGTCAATGTCGCAGTTCCTTCGCCATAGATCAAATTGGTCAACTCATTCCAAATCCATGCTTCACTCATCTGAATGGGCACTAATGTATCTGAGGGTTGAGTGATAAACCAATACAAGATTTCTACACATAGTAATGCAAAAGGAATTTTTAGATACTTCTTTCCGAGTTGAAATACCTCTGGCCAAGTTAAATCCTCGACTTTAGTTGTCGACCTTTTGGTGTTGGCCATATTCAGCGCTAGAGGTTTATATTCATCAAATATAGGTACGCAATAAGAAATATGGATGGATTGAAAAGTAGGTCACAATTCCCTTAGATGAGGGAGATGTCATCAAATTCCGGAAATATTGATATCTCTCATCATTTGAATGTAATTGGATTTTTTTGCCCAATTCCTCTTGCTGAAACTAAAAAAGCCTTGCAGGAATTAAAAAAGGGAGATGTTTTGGAAGTAGTTGCTGATGACCCGGAAGCTCTCCACGACATTCCATTATTAATTGAAAGACTACCCCACTGCATGAAAATCATAAATGACAACTCTGGAGAATTTAGATTCATTATAGAGGTGAGATGATGGACGAAAACAACAAAATGACATTGGTTGAAAGCACCTCAATTCCTAGCGAGGCACGACTGCCTACTTCGTTTGGAAATTTTGTCATTCGAGTTTTCCACGAAGAATCTACTGGATTAGATCATGTTGCATTGACCTTGGGAGAAATGGATGGTCCCGATCCAGTTTTGATTAGAGTTCATTCAGAGTGCCTGACTGGGGATGCTTTTTCTAGTCTTAGATGTGACTGTGGACCCCAATTACAAGCTGCACTAAAGGCAATCCAAGAAAGGGGATGGGGTTGTTTACTATATCTACGACAAGAAGGTCGAGGTATTGGATTACACGCTAAGATTCAGG
>CEWG01227070.1_pt1 | contig 12686 bp, 19 predicted proteins | sample 361411 | NCBI WGS metagenome assembly CEWG01 (sample SAMEA2622173, study PRJEB7988) | marine metagenome | biome: marine biome (ENVO:00000447); feature: surface water layer (ENVO:00002042); material: "saline water (ENVO:00002010), including plankton (ENVO:xxxxxxxx)" | depth 5 m | reverse complement strand
ACATTACACTTGTTAAAAGAATTTGAAAATTGGAATTACACTGGCGTCAGAACAATGCAATTAATAATGAAAAATTTTGCTGTTGATGATATGTGGAACAGATATAGAGATAAACAAATACAAATATGCAAAGATTACGAATTAACACCTTCAGATTGTTTCTTTATTGCTACTAGTAGAGATAAGTTTTGGACACGTAGAAGACGTATGCGTTGGAATGATACTGCTAGGATTTGCATTACAAGTTTATTTGACGACTATCTATAGGAGAATATAATGATAGAAAAACAAATATTAGATTATACAGATGACGAATTTCAACACTTAGTTGCAAAAATTGTTAAAAAAGGTAGTGCAGTATTGCATGATCAAAATTTAACAAGACAACAACTTGCTCAAGTTTGTGCTAGAATGGGAGAAGTAGAAGAGCTGGATTATTTTATGAATCCTAAAGACAGCCCACAAATTAGTATTGTATCAGGTGCAATCAAAGATGGTAAAGCAATAGGTATGTTTGGTCCTACAGAATTAGAATGGCATGCTAACGGAACTGGTAGATATAACTTTAAAGAAATATGTGTAGGATTGTATTGTGTAGAAGAATGTATAGATACAGTTCTAAGTTTAGTTAACCAGTGCGATGCATTTCAAGAATTAAGTGAAGAAGAAAAAAATTACTATAGAAATATAGATATTAATCTTAACAACACAAAAGGTATTGCAGAACCTATTTGGCGTGATGATGGAGTTTATAGCAAAGCATATAAAACAGCCGGAGAAGAAAAGTTTAGAACAGGTCAAGAACATTATCAAGAAAAAATAGATAGACGTCCTCTAGTTGCAAAGCATCCAGTAGATGGGAGAGAATATCTTTATCCAATGTTTATATACATGTACAAAGCATATTACAAAGACGGTACAGAATTAGAAAACTTCAAAGAGTTTAAAGACACGCTATATAAAAAAATTACAAGATCAAAATATATGTTTCATCATGTATTTAGGAAAGGTGATCTATTGTTTATGGATCAGCTCACAACAAGTCATAGAAGATCTGCAATTAAGAATAAAGACAGACAGTTGTGGAGAACTGCCTTTGATTATTCAAAAGCAGTAGTTGATTATACTCCTGTGGTATTTGAATGAATGTAGTAGGTATTAGTTTTAGTTACGCAGATAATAGTTTACAGACTCGCGGACTAAAGTTACTCAATGATAAACAGTTGTTCACTGACATGTATGAAATGTTAGATTTCAATATGCCAGTCTGCAACAGTAACAAAAGTGATGGACAAGTTCCAGATAGTGTAAACAAATTTTGTGAAGTATTAGAAAAAGCAGATGTGCTTGTTTTTGCAATCAGCGAAGCCACTAGCCACTATTCTGCTGGATTTAAAAATGCTATGGACTGGCTAGTAGTAAAGTCTAGGTTTAATGCTAAACTTGGAACTGATTATGCTATAACTGATAAACCTATATTTGTAATAACATTTACCCCCACTGTTAATCCTGAAAACGGGGGCAGACATTTTGATATGACTACACAACTACTGGGTAAACTAGGTGCTAATGTAATAGAATGCCATTTAATTAATAATTCTTGGAAAACAGTGATTCCTGGCGGTTTTAACGCTGTTAAAAGCGCCTACAGTGCGGTTAAGGGTTTTCTGGGTACTTATACCCCAAACAGTACAAACACACGCTGTAAAGACGATTATAGCAGTTTAACATGGCTAAAATCATACAATGAATGGGATATGGCTTGGCGTTATGAGATGAAACCTATTCACAGAGTAAACGGAATGCCGTGGCCACGTATTAATGATCGCGAAAAGAAAATTGTTGAAGTTCCGCTCAAAGAGGACTACAAATTACGTAGTATGGATTATCTTGATACACAAGAAGCTCGTCCAATTTTTGATAAGCAAGCCGACATTATAATAAACAACAATATCAAAAACATTGTAGATGTGGGTTGTAGAATTGGAATAGTAAATGACATTTTACAAGAACGTGGATACACAGATTACAATTATATGGGTTATGATACAAGTCCCCAACCTATAAATTATGCAAAAGAAAAATGGGAAGACTATTCAAATATAGAATATAGATGTGCAAGTATGTATGACAACAATTCTGTAGACTTCGATGTTGATTGTGTAATATGGAGCGGAGTACTATTGTACAATCCAACAGATCATATGAAATTATTTGAAGATGTTACATTCAAACAATACAATGCAAAACATGCGATTATTCAAGAACCTTGCCAAGACCAAGATGCAGACAAGTGGTTACCTAATATGAAACTTAACACTATAGAACAAGATTTACATTTATATAAAGACAAATACAATTATAACGATTGGATTGTAAATGCAAATGTATTTTCAGGACGTAGGAGGATTGCACACATATGGCTATAAAAATAATTCCATATATTATTAAGGGAAAAGAAAATGTTGATTTGCCTTATCAAGATAGATTGAATGCTATTGAATCTATTAAATTAATGAAGAATGAAAGCAAATCAGATAGACTTGCAGAAAATTATGACAAGTATCTCAAACTAGAAACCATGGCAATGTATTGTGTTGTATGGGATTTAAAAAATAGTAAACCAATTATGACTAGTGGTGCTCAACATATGAGCGATAATTGTTGTAGATTGTTTAGTAGATATTATTTGTTTAAAAATTACAGAACTAAACATAGCGATAATTTATATGACAAAGTAGATAATTTTCAAACTGATTTACATATGCTAGAAGAACTACAAGATGAATATAAATTGTTCTTTTGGAGCAGAGACAAAGGTACAGGATTTTTTAAAAGAATAAAACAAGCAAGGCCAGATGTATTTGAATCTTGGACTGTTCATGATAAACCTGTAGAAATACTTTGGAAAGATAATGTTCAAGGCATTATCTATACAGGTGATATTAATTATATAAATGAACTAGCGGTTAACAAATAATTTTTCTGCTAACCAACCTCCAGTGTCCCATTTGTGCAATCTTACTCTACGGAAGTTTTCATGATGATTTTTGTGATATCCTTCACCTGCAATAAAAAAGTTTAACCAAGGTACATTGGCTCCGCCTTCAGTTCTGTGTCCTATTGTATTCAATAGTCCAAATCCTACTTTTGCAAATACAAAAGGCACTGCGGCATAAGCAATCCAAAAATAAGGACTAATTATGAAACTAATTATGTTATGAGCCGCTAATATTTTTAAATGATGTTTATGGAAAAATACTAGTCTAGGGTTTTTGTATAAGTCTTTAGCATATTTAGGAGGTATATTTGGAATATCCCATATAGTCAATAGTACTTTCCAAAAGCCAACATGTTTAGCACTATGTGGATCTTTATCACTATCTGAATGATGATGATGCATACGATGACTTGCAATCCAACCAATTGGTGTTCTAATGTATGCTATACTTAACATCCATAATCCTATCCATTCAAACCAAACAGGAACTTTAAATTGTTTATGACAGTAATGTCTATGTAGTAAAATACTTGCACCAAAATGAGATATCACTTGGCTCCATATAATACCGATTAGAATTGCTATAAAAATTTCCATTTGTACTCCTACAAATGTATTTATTTGGATTTTGGTTAGTGTTAAATTAAGTTGACCCAAGCACCATTTTCATAGCCTTGGAATTTGTTAGTTGATGTATTGTATATTATCATACCATTAGCGGCTGTTAAAGCATCACGTTGTGTGGTTGTCATATTACCTAAAAGCAATTCAAACGCACCATTTACTTTGACATTACCTGTTACTTCTAGTTGTGCATTTGGCTCTCTACTCATACCGTCATAACCAGTGCCGCCTGCTTCTCCGCCAACTTGTAATTTACCGTTATTCCAAACTTGTACAAATTTTGTAAAGTCTGCTGTGCCAGTTGGGTTAGGGAAAATATTCAAGTAAGTTTTATTAACTTCAATTTGGAATGGTGTCTGTGTACCATCTGTATCAGTCTTACTAAATGTTATACGTCCAATACTTGCTTCTGTACCTACTGTGCCTGTTGATTCTGTTCTTGTAAAACTAAGTATTGGATTACCGTCTGTTTTACGAGAAAGAATAGTAGTACCTGCATCTAGTCCAGTTGTTCCTTTGAATGATAAATTGTTGCCATTACCGTTAATAACTAGGCCATCAGTATCATTGAATGTTAATGTATTAGCACTACCGCCTGTTTGTTGAACTCTAATTCCAGTAGTACCTTGAAGTAAAAGTTGTCCAACAGTATTATCAACTTTTGTTGTAAAAATTCTGTTACCAAAAAACTCACCGTTAATAGCGTCAACCATTACACTTGAATCTATAGCAAATAAACTTCCTGTAATATCACCTGTATGATAACCTACAGAGTTACCTACTATGTTACCTGTAACATTACCAACAACATCTCCAGTAACTGCACCTGTAATATCACCTACAAATGCGTTTGCTGTAATTGTTCCTGATGCTGTAACAGCATCTGTGCTTACTGTACCAGTAATTAAACCAGCGTTTGCGTCAACAAGTACACCCGAATCTTTAGCAAATACGCTACCTGTAATATCAGTGTCAACAAATCTTGTTGCTTCCCATTTGCTTGCAGATGCGTTATAGCCTAATAAATCACCGTCTTGTACAGATACAATGTTTGTATCACCTAAGTCTGCTAAAGTAACTCCGCCGGCACTAACAACAATACCACCTTGTGTGGCACCATCGCCAACAAATACTGTTTTAGTATCCGTAGTGAATATAAGTTCGCCCGCTTCTGGCGTTATTGCTAGACGTTCGCCGTCTGTACCTCTTCTCAAACGTAGTGACATTCTTTGTCTCCTGATTCTTTATTATATGTATTTATGCCTTATGTGCATTTATTTAATAATGTTATTTACATACCAATCTTCGTTATCACAGCGTATATGACGCTCAAAGCCTTGGTTTTCTAGTATATTTAATATCTTTTGACGATTTTCGTCATTTTCAAATTCGACAGTCAAAGTGTTAATATGAACAGACCAATCAAATGCTTCTAGTATTAAAGATTCACTTCCTTCACAATCAAGACTAATATAATCTATAACCGGAGGTGCCTTATATAATTTTATCAAGTCTGATAGAGTAATGCTGTACACATTCATATGTGCAAAGTCTTCTCCTGGATCCTCGATAATACCTTCAATACCTGATCTCAAATTCCAACCAAAAAATTGTGTTTGATCCTCTAAATACCGAAACGGGAGTATTTTTCCTGACTCATTGTACACACAGAGATCGCTTATTACACTATCTCTTGCTCCACAAAGGCTCTTTAATGTGCTAGGATTAGGATCAACGCAAATGCCTTTCCACTTGTAAAACTTCTCTAATATAAAAGTATTACTAGCAGTAACACCATCTGAAGCACCAATATCAATAAAATAACCGTTCTGTTTATAACCTAAATGATCTAAAACAAAAAACTCTTGACCACTTTCTGATATTCTTAGATTACTTCCTTCAGGCCCCATTACTTGCGTCTCTTAAGAAATTTTCTAGTTTGTTTTTGAATGTCTTTCTTAACTCTTCGACTGTCGATACGGAAGTCAATACCTTTTATACTATCACCGTACTGCTCGAATAAATCTTCTAGCTCTTTGGTAACATTATTATTAGATATGCTCCGTTTTGCTTTACAATCAATGTCCCACGCTTTACCATTCTTAAACTCTACGTGTATAGTGTTGATGTATTCCATCGGTACACTATGCACATCTATGTCTTTGAATACTTCAGGCCATTGACGTATAACATCCGCAGGAAACTTTTTACGTTTCATTCAACAATCCGATGTGTTGCGGAAGAAAAAATTATGCTTCTTCTTTTTTCTTCTTCTTGGTTGGAACTAGCTCTTCAGCCTGTTCACGTAACCTTTTCGCTTCCTTAAACATTCTGTCGGCTTGTGATCTATAACCTGCCGCCAGTTGTTCGTCGGAGATCACTCCATCGTCTGGTGCTTGAATACGTGCCGCTTCGGCTTCTGCTGAAGCTTCTGATGTAGCCGGCATTTCATTAATAGTACCTACAGTTTCTGTAGAACTTTTAGGAACTTCGTTGTCTTTCATAGCAAGGTCTGCTACTGTGACACCTTTTTGTTCTGCAACTGCTGAATTAATTTCTGACAACAAAACTGCTGTAGTAGAGTTTGGAGTCATTTCAATTTCAGTAGTTGGAATCTTTTGAAGTCTTCCTGTTTGATGAAATCTTGGCAACATACGAGCACCATCACTTAGTATTGCTCTATCCATTGCTTCTGCAAGTTCATGTGCCTGCTGACCTGCATCTGATTCAATTAGTTTCATTAAACTATCGTGATCTGCTTCACTTAAACTAGCAGTATCTACAATCAATGCATGATTTGGATCATTTGGTAGTACACGGTAAGCAACAGCAACTTTACGTTGATTGTGCTTTAATCGTCCTACATGTTTTATATTAGCCATTTGCTTTTTCTCCTTGCGCCTTTTCTTGAGCCGCTTTTGCCTCTTCAGATTTTTTCTGAACAGTTTCTAGAAAATTTTCTAGCTTATTATATGTTTTACCAACTGCTTCCATTTCATTTGCTTTGAATGCACCGCGTTGGCTAGCCACGTCAATAATACTTCTAATGACGCCTAAGTCCTGAATTGTTAGTTCTACAGGCTCAGTAGGCTGTTGTGGTGCTGTTTGTGTACCCGCTACTTGTGGGTTCTTCTTTTCTTCAGTCATCTTTTACCTCCGTTAACTGTGTATATTATTTACTTGTATTTCAAAAGTGGACACGCCAAAACGAAATATGACATTTCTTTTGGATCTTCAAAACCTACTCTAAGTTTGAAACTCTGCTTATCTGCAATAGCCATAGTCTTTTTGATATAGAATCTATTCTTACAGTTGTCTGTAATCCACTTTTCTAGACTATTTTCAATGTTATATTTGAATGGTAGGTCTATATATTCAAGGTGAGGTGCTTCAAATTTGAGCTTTCTAATTTGAAAAAAATCATTAGGATTTGGTGATTTAAACGGTTTCTTCATAGTGTGCAGTAACACCAAAAGGTGCTTGAATATCCTTTTTACGGTTGCTATGTATTACAAACACTGTTTCACAGTAATCTTCTTCACCCCAACTGCCCCATGGGTAGCCGTCTGTAAACATAATAAATTTCTTTGGAACTATATCATTTTCTTTCATGTATTCCCAATTAACCATGAACTCAGTTCCGCCGCCGCCTATAGGTTGATACTCTGAAATATCATCGCCTTGATCTGAATGAAAATCTTGCTCTGCATATACAGATGTATCAAAACACCAAATTTTAATATTGTATTCTTTGAATTCATCACATATACCTTTTACTTCACTTAAGAAGTCTCTAGGCATATTACCACCAATTGATCCACTCATATCAAAAGCAATACAAAGATCAATTTGCTCATCAAAGTTCATACCTGGTAAAACTACACCAGTATGCCAACCTTTACGTGATGGACGACTAAATGTATAGTCATTTCTAATAGTAGACTGTATTTGCTGACGTATAATCTCACGCCAGTTCATTTTAGGTTCTGTTAGTTCAGATATCATTCGCTGAACTTCTTTAGGAAGATTACCTGCGCCAGCGGCTTGTGCGGCCTGCATCATACCTTCTTTTACACTATCTCTAATTTTTTTAAGTTCTTCTTTACTGTACTTAGGTGCCTTTGCACTAGTGTTACCATCATCATGGTTAGTATCCTGTTCAGCATCTTTTTTGTTAGCACCACCACCTGAATCATCATCTAAATCAAGATGTTCATCTAACAATTCACCTAATGCTTTTAGTTCTTCTTCGTCATATTTTTGAAAGATATCTTCATAAACTTCTTCTGATGTCCAATCTTCATATTTAAAATCTTGGAAACAATCAACTAGTTTAGGCTTAGTACCAATACTATCTCTTACCAATGTATTGTTTACAATATAATCTTGTGCTATGTTACTAATATGAGGATCTAAGTTACGACCCTGCCATGCTCTACGACCTAAATGATCAAAAACACAATGCAAAATTTCATGTGCAATTACAAACTCAATTTCTTTGTTATCCATAGCATTGAAGAATTGAGTGTTAAAATATAAATTTTTGCCGTCAACTGCGGCTGTAGGACACCAGTCATCTGCACTCTTAATACGTAGACGTGTTGCCATATTACCAAAGAAAGGATGTCTTAGTAGCAAACCAATACGTGCTACAATTATTCGATCGAGTACATCTACACGCATCTCCTCCAGTTCTTCTTTAGTAATATCTGGATTTGGTGACCAATGTTTTTTTCCTGCTACTGCACTCATCTTAATCTCCTTGCTATGTTACTTATTATATGTTCTTTACGTTTCAATGTCAAATAGTTTGGTAAAAAGAATAGGGGCTTTCACCCCTATTCTAATTTGGTTAAACCTTTTGTGCGGCAGTAATATACTTGCCGAAACGTTCATGGAACTCATCGAAACATTCGACTTCATCAGGATCGATAGGTAATGAGTATTGTGTGAGGGCTAATTTGATTCCCATTACAACCAACTCTGTGTCGAAGTTATCCATAGCAAAACGTAAAAAGTTGTTAACTTTGTCGTCAAACTTTTTATCGTTTTTGTCGCAGGCTTCTTTAAGCTCGTAGCAAAGAGACACTGTTAAGGAATACATCGCACTGATTTCCTTATTGTTGAGCTCCTTAACCTTACCAGATAAAATATCTGTAGGGTTAGGCATCTGCCCAGCAACTTTTCTATGTGCCATAAACTTCACTGCAAGGCCTTCACCAACTGAACCACTCACAAGATCTGTAGTGGTTTCTTCGTCGTCGTCATCTTCTAGTAACTCTGATACAAACGACCAACTACGTGGTGTTGCAAAAGAACGACTAGGTGACTTCGGATCGAAATCGTATAAATCTTTCTTGCTAAAAGTTAAGTAACCAACAACGTCTTTGTGTTGGTTGTTTGCAACAGCCCATGCAAACCAATCATCAAAATCCACAGCCATTTCTAAGTGGATAAATCTGTTAGCCAATGGTGCTGGCATTCTGTATGTAACGCCTTTATCTGCGTCACGGTTACCTGCCGCAACAATAAGAACATTGTCTGGCAGTGTATATGTACCAACCTTACGGTTAAGTATCAATTGATAAGCGGCCGCTTGTACAGCCGGTGCCGCTGAATTCATTTCATCTAGAAACAAAATAATCCATTTATGTTTCTTTGCAAATTCTGCTGTAGGAAGTTCTTGTGGCGGTGCCCAAGCCATACAGTTGTCATTTGCCGCATAATAGGGAATACCTTTAATGTCTGTAGGTTCCCATAGCGATAGTCGAACATCTATTGTATATGCACTCATTGATGTACCAATTTGATGAACGATGTCTGATTTGCCAATACCTGGAGGACCCCAAATAAAAACCGGACGCTTCTTTTTAAAAGCTCTTGCGATTGATTTTTTAGCCCCATTAGGAGTGACAGTACGTGTTGCGATATTTTCCATATTAGCCTCTCTATTTGTAATGTCTTTGCTCATTTACTATACTATTAATATACTATCACAAGGCAGAAAAGTCAACCTCTTTCTTACCAAAATATTAATTATTGTGTCTTTTAAGAGCTTTTGCTAGTCCGTATTTACGTAGATCTCCGCTAAAAAGGTGCAATTCCATTGCCTTTTTTTCGTTTGTTACAATGATACTATACGGTGAAAGGAAATATGGACAGTCTATAAACTTGTCCAAAAATATAATAACTTGAGTAGTTATTTTAAAGTCTTTTGGGAATGGTACTTCATATGTTTGTATATCCAATTTTTCAGTTAAATGTAGATATCCATCTTCTGTAAGACGTAATCCGCCTTCGTCTTTTGCTCTAGTGTTTTGCCACCATAAAGGAAGATACTCCTTCATAGTAGCATCACTTAATGCAATATTACTATTTTTTAGAAAGATTTTTGTGTATGTTTCTTTCCAGTTCATTCGACTGTCAGTTCACCTGTAGTAAGTTTGTATACTGCAAAGTCTTCAGAATTAAATAGTTCGTTCAATTTTTGTGCTAGATTGTGTGCATGTCCTGGATTTGAAAATGATACCTTTTTGTATTTAGGTCCAGGATAATTTGTGATAACGTTTAGAGATTTCAAATTGAAAGGCTTGCCTTTAAAAAAGACTGCCCATATAGCTTCTGCTTCTAATACTTGATCAGACTTGTAAGTCTTTTTATCTATATGTTCTAATATTACCGTAGGTTTTGGTCTACTCATTTGCGTACTCCATAAATTATGTACGCATATATTTATCTCTTTTTTAGGTTATATTAGTACTTATTACCAGCTTTGTCCGCCGTCCATATTAATAGTAACAGTCTCTTCACCTTTAGGTGCATTTTCTTTAACAAACTTTTCTAAGTCACCATTCATACGTGCCATTACTTCGCCTAGTGTTAATGCTAGTTTACGTGCAGATACTATATCTAGTTTAACTTCTTTTTGTTGAGAAGCATCTGCTCCTTTTACTTGGTTAATAAACTGTTGTACAGGTGCAGTGTTAATTGGCTCTATTGGCATTGCTTAACTCCGTTCTCATTTCTAAGTCAGTTTTAAAAGGACCTTTGAAAGGATACTTTTCAATAGTTACACTTTTAGGACAAAAACTTCTTACCCAGCCTTTGTCAAATCTAATAATGTAATAGCCTGCCGCGTAAACACTTTTACTTTTAGGACTTTTTGTAAACAAAGGTAGTCTACGTTGTACATCATACATTGTGTTATATGGAATACTACTTGTAGGAAAGCCATACAGTTCTTTATCTATATGCGATTCACTATCACTAATAGTTCCTACACTCCAAGTAATATTACCTAATGCAGTGTTTAATTCTTTTTCATTTTCATAAAATGTTGTTCCGGTACTGCAAGTATACATATACTTTTTGTCATCATCATTACGATGCAGAGTGCCAATTTTATTGCCATCTTCTTCCATTATCCAGAACTTATTTTTTAGTACTGATTTTGCCTTTATCATATTGTTGCCTCCTGGTCGGGATATTTTGCGTTTAAGGGCTCTGCATACAGTTTTGCATTTTCTGCAATACGTTGCATATCCCATTTAGCACAAAACTTCATAAGACGCATGCCGACCTGTTGTACGTCTTTCGGAGTCATGTGGTCTTCAATAACATTATCAATAATGCTACGAATCTCGCTTGGCTGTGCTGATAAATCACACAACACAACATTACGTTGATAGTCATCTAATACACGATGTTCTTCACCGTTATGATCTACCCAACGTTGTAACATAAGATTATTCCAGTTGTAACCTTTTGTATCTTTGTCTGCAAATGCTTCTTGCAAACCTACTTTGTTCTTAGTGCCTTTTGTACGAACACCTGGATAAGCACTGAATACATTATCACTCGTATCACCACGCATACATTTTTCAAACAGTTGCCATTCTGGATTAGGTGCTGTACGAGGTTCACCTGTCTTTTTATCTATAACAGGTTTACGTTTCTTATCATCAAAGTAACCTTCATGTGTAATAATAGTATTGCTTACACCATTGTATTGTTTTACATTTGGTGCAATTAATTGTGCAAAGTCACCATCTGTAGAAATAATAACATGTTCGTCTTGTGGATGTGATTGTATCCAGCCAGCAATAAGATCATCTGCTTCTAATTGCGGATGTTGCATCATTGTACAATTAGTCTTGCTACCAATGAAGTCTTTGAATTCATCAAATATTTCCCAGAACACTTTATCTTCTTCTGCTTGTTGCGGAGTCATTGCATCACGTGTTTCTTGTCTATTACGCTTGTATGGCTCATAAAAATCTTTACGCCAACTACGTCCTTCTAAACAAAATACAACATGATCAGCATCAAAGTCGGCCCATGCTTTCTTTACACTATTCAATGTAATATGCAATGCCATACCAACTTTATCATCAACGCTACCTCGTACTACGTGTCTAGCACGGAAGAATGTATTTGCAGTGTCTACTAGGATATATGTACTCATGATACCTCGCTTTTGTCCTTATCTAATGGTTTAACATTAATATAACCCATTTCGCGATTTTTGTCAACCCCTTGTTCGTCCAAAACCTGCATTGCAATAGTTCTAAACCAAGCATCTACTATTTCTTCATTTGTTTCTCCTGAATAACCTGCATCAAGTAATTGTTCAATAAACTCATTGTTCCAGTCAAGTTCAAAGAAACCATTCTTAATATTATCAGGATTAACTTGTGTATCTAAAACACCTACCCACGGTTTACCTGCTTTTGTAGCCGCCTCTTTTTCTTTTGCAAGAACTGCTCTTCTTTCTTCTTCGGGCGTCTGCTTTACTTTTTCTTTAGGCTTTATTCCCAAAGCCTTCTTCATTTTATCTAGCATTACCATCCTGCCTTTCTGATTGCATCGGAAGGATCTTTCGTTACTTCTGCCTTCATTGCTTTCTCATGTTGTTTGTTTTTGTATTCATTGATACTACGAAGCTCGTTGACAGGATAAGGATGATAGAAAGGTTCTTTATCCTGTTTCTTTTTAAATAAATTTTTTATATAATTCCACATATTAAGTTCCTATAGCATTACCAAACAAGTATACGTGTACC
>CEWG01004188.1_pt1 | contig 12727 bp, 14 predicted proteins | sample 361411 | NCBI WGS metagenome assembly CEWG01 (sample SAMEA2622173, study PRJEB7988) | marine metagenome | biome: marine biome (ENVO:00000447); feature: surface water layer (ENVO:00002042); material: "saline water (ENVO:00002010), including plankton (ENVO:xxxxxxxx)" | depth 5 m | reverse complement strand
GAAGACAAGATGAAACTAATTGAACTATGTTTAACCATGGCATATGAGGCAAAAGTAAATTATACAGATGTTCTAGGTTCAGTTAGATATTGGGATGTTCTAATTCATAATTATCTTATGAACAAAGGTATTGTTATTCCACAAAAGAAAACTACTAACAAGAGTAGTAAGTATGCTGGAGCATATGTTAAAGAACCACAAGTTGGTATGCACAAATGGGTATTGTCTTTTGACTTGAACTCATTGTATCCACATTTAATAATGCAATATAATATTTCACCTGAAACAATGAAGTCAGAAAAAACGGTACCAGGTATGTCAGTTGATAAACTTCTTAATAAAGAAGTTGATACTAAGGCTCTTGATAATGTGACGATGACACCTAATGGTGCTTTGTTCAATACAAAGAAACAAGGTTTCTTACCAGAGATCATGGCAAAGATGTATGAAGATAGAGTTAAGTATAAACAATATATGTTAGAGGCAAAACAAAATTATGTAAATACAAAAGATGCTAAATATATTAAACAAATATCTAAGTTTAATAATATTCAAATGGCAAAAAAGATTTCACTAAACTCTGCTTATGGTGCGATTGGAAACAATTGGTTTAGATACTATTCAAACACAATGGCAGAAGCGATTACTACTTCAGGTCAATTATCTATTCGTTGGATTGAAAACAAGATTAATGAATACATGAATGATTTACTTAAAACTAAAGATAAAGATTATGTATTGGCATCTGATACAGATTCAGTTTACATTACATTTGATAAACTAATTGAAATGCTTAATCCTAAAAATCCTATTGACTTTCTTAATAAGATTGCAAAAGAAAAGATTGAACCTTTTATTGATAAGTCATATCAAGAACTTGCAGATTATCTAAATGCATATGATCAAAAAATGCAAATGAAACGAGAAGTAATCGCAGACAAAGGTATATGGACAGCAAAGAAAAGATATATTCTAAATGCTTGGGATGTTGAAGGTGTTCGATATAAAGAACCAGAACTCAAGATCATGGGAATAGAAGCAGTTAAATCATCCACACCTGCGGCTTGTAGAGATAAAATTAAAGAGGCGTTAAAGATATTAATGTCAGGTAATGAAAAAGACATGAATACATTTATTCAAGACTTTAGAAAAAAGTTTATGACATTACCACCTGAACTAGTTGCGTATCCTAGAAGTATAAATGGTTTAAGAAAATGGACAGATCATTCTTCTCTATTTAAAAAAGGTGCGCCTATTCATGTTAAAGGTGGAATATTATATAATCATTTAATTAAAAAAGAAAACTTAAATGGTAAGTATCCTTTTATTCAAGAAGGCGATAAGATTAAATTCTTATACATGAAACTTCCTAATGTATATCAATCATCATCGATTGCGTTTATTACAAAACTTCCAAAGGAACTAAACTTTAAAGTTGATTATGAATTACAATTTGAAAAGTCTTTTGTAGAACCATTAAACTATATTATTGAAAAGATGAATTGGAAAGTTGATAGATCATATGGTACACAGGGAACCCTAGAGGACTTTTTTGTATGATAGATAATTTACTTAAAACTATTGTTGAAAATGAAGTTGGTGATGAAGTTGCTATCTTAATGAGTGGTGGAACTGATAGTTGTACTTTATTATTTACAGCATTAAGACTAGGAAAGAAAGTCCATTGTTATACATTCAAACCATTTGGACAAGACACATACGACTCAACAAAAGCAAAAGAGATATGTGATATATTTAATGTTCCTATAACAATAATTGATTTACCAGAAGTCAATATAGTAAATGATTTTAAATTACTTGCATCAACATACAATTGTAAAAAGAAAACTCAATATGAGTGTACTTGGCCATACATCTATACTTTTCCTATAATCAAAGAGAAGTATATTTTATCAGGTCTAGCTGCAGACGGATATTACGGAGTAAGTAAAAAAGCAATGATACACTTTAAACATACTCTAGAAAAAATGCAAGAGTTTAGAAAAAGTTATTTTAAAGACAATCCAAATCCAGCAGGGTATCTACAATTAAAACAATTCTGTAAAGAGTATAACAAGATATTGTGTGTCCCATATCTAGATGATTCGATATATGATTACTTCTATACTAAGACATGGGAAGATATAAACAAACCATATCAGAAACATCTAATACAAAGTAGGTTTGAGGAGTTTAAAAAGATTAAAATTAAAGGACATATCAACTATCAATTGTGTGCTAAGGTTGATAAATTATTTGAAAAACTTCTTGACAACAAAGAAATAAATCTATATAATCGTAAACGAGTAATGGATATTTGTAGAGATTGGTATAACATAAATCAATCGAAAGCAAACTTGGAAAGTTTTTTATAATGAAGTATAAACCATATTTGATGAAAGATGTATATGCTGGAGAGGCATTGAATAAATTTAGAGTAATATCTACTTTCGCAGGTGGTGGTGGTTCATCAACAGGATATAGACTTGCAGGTGGAAAGATACTTGCAATCAATGAGTTTGTTGAAGAGGCAAGAAATACTTACAGAGATAATTATCCTAATACACCTATACTTGACGGTGACATTAAAGAACTTACAGGAAAAGATTTTTTAGATATTACAAAATTAAAAGAAGGCGAACTAGATTTATTAGATGGTAGTCCACCTTGTTCTGCGTTTAGTATGTGTGGTACTCTTGCAAGAGAGGGAACCGTGCATAGTGATGGGTTTGGAAAAACTAAACAATATTCAGACGGCAAGACCGTGACAAACATTGAAGATTTATTCTTTGAGTTTTTAAGAGTTGCTGAAGTTATTAGACCTAAAACAATTATTGCAGAGAATGTTGAAGGGTTAACGGTTGGTGAAGCAAAACAATATTTTAATAAGATACAAAACACATTTGAGGATATTGGTTATCAAGTAGTTGCAAAGGTACATGATTGTTCTCAATTTGGTGTTCCACAAAGAAGAAGAAGAGTTTTCTTTATGGCAGTTAGAGACGATATTATGGATAAGGTTGGTTTAAACTTTATGACATTATCATCTTTATTTCCTACACCAAATAAAACAATAACAACTTTAGAAGGTGCATTTGACGGATTAGAATATGATAAAGAAGAAGTAGCAATGTTAACTGAGAAATGGAAAGAAACAGCATACTATAAACAAACATGTGTATTGATGCCTCGTAATCCAAAGAAAGTTATTACAGGAACAGACTATCATCCTAAAGGTTGGCATTTTAATTTAAAGATTGCTTCGGAGTTTCAACCTAGTCCAACAATTACAGCGATGGGTGCAACAGAAAAAACTGCTGGAGTTTGTCATTGGAATGATGATAGAAAGTTTACTTTGGGTGAACTAAAAAGAGTGACATCATTACCAGATGATTTTAAACTAACAGGAAAGTGGGCACAAAAAAGTGAAAGATGTGGTCGTATGGTACCTAGTTTAATGATGGCTCATCTTGCAGACTCAATGTATAAGAAAGTAATAAGCAAAATATGATACTAGCATTGAGAAAGTTAATTGTAAAAGTAAGAATGAAATGGGCAGACATTAGAGGACATCATGGTAAAGTATGGGATTATGAACCAGGTGATTATTATATGGGAAGACAGAAAGGACATATTGAACATGAAAAGCTTCATGAAGAAATTAAAAGGAAAAGAAAGCAGAGACAAGCTGATTGAAAAATATAAGATAGACACTTGGGTGTTTCTTATATTCTTTATTGGAATAGGAATAATTGGATTATGGTAGACTTTACATTCGCACATAGAGAAGAAGGTTTTGATAACCACATAGATAAAAGTATTCGTGGGTATCAAGATTTACTAACTGATATTGTATCTTTATCAAGATACTTTATTGAGCGTGATAGTAATGTATATGACATTGGTTGTTCAACAGGTAAACTAACAGAAGCATTAATTAAAAAGAATGAGGATATTGAAGATGTACATTATCATGGTATAGAAGTTGCTGACGGATTTGTTGGCGATATGAAACATAGAGGTAATCTTTTAAAACAAGAATATCCTAAATTAAAAATTCAATTCCTACATGAAGATGTAAGAGACTCTTCAATATCTAATGCATCATTAATTACTTCGGTGTTTACTTTACAATTTATGTCAATGAAAGATAGAGCACCAATGATTAAAAAAGTTTATGACGGATTGAATGAAGGTGGTGCATTTATCTTTGCAGAAAAAACTATTTGTGAAAGTGCGAAGTTTCAAGAAATGATTACTTTTAATTTTTATGATTACAAAAGAAAGTTTTTTTCAACTGAAGATATAATGAACAAAGAACAAGTTTTAAGAAATATTATGAAACCAAATACTTGGAAACAAATAGAAGAATATATGTATCGTGCAGGTTTCAAGGATGTACAACCATTCTGGCGTAATCATATGTTTGTAGGAGCGATAGCAGTAAAATGAGTAATTTTGAAAAAGTAAAAGATTTCATGATTGCATATGATCAAGAGGTATTAGATAAACCATCTTTACCCACTTTTGATGTTGCAAAATTGAGAACAGAGTTAATTAGAGAAGAATATACTGAACTAGTTGACGCAATAAATAAAATGGACATTATTGAAATAGGGGATGCATTAACAGATTTACTATATGTCACATATGGTGCTGGACATGCAATGGGTATTAACCTTGACAAATGCTTTGAAGAAGTGCATAATTCAAACATGTCTAAAATGGGTTCAGATGGCAAAGCAGTAAAGGGGCCAACTGGCAAAGTTATGAAAGGCCCAAATTATAAAGAACCTGATTTAAAAAAGGTAATATTAGGAGTAGAAAATGGCAAGTGATTTTTTAAAAGATATAATCAAACAAACTGGCAATGAATATGCTGGGATTGTATCAGATGGTGTTGAGTCTGGTGATGTAGAAAATTTTATCGACACAGGTAGTTATATAATGAATGCTATCTTATCAGGCAGTATCAATGGTGGATTGCCAGGTAATAAGATTACTGCGTTGGCAGGTGAGTCTGCAACGGGTAAGACATTCTTTCTTATGGGAATGTGTAAAAACTTTTTAGATAAAAACCCTGATGGTGGTGTTATTTACTTTGAGTCTGAAAGTGCAATTACAAAAAGTATGGTAGAAGATAGAGGCATTGCTTCTGATAGAATGGTTATACTTCCTGTTGCAACGGTACAAGAATTTAGAACACAAGCAATTAAAGTATTAGACGCATATCTAGAGAAACCAGAGGCAGAAAGAAAACCAATGTTTATGTGTTTAGATTCTCTTGGAATGTTATCTACTACAAAAGAAGTAGAAGATACTAGCGAAGGTAAAGAAACTAGAGATATGACAAGGGCGCAAGTATTAAAGGCTGCGTTTAGAGTATTAACTTTAAAACTTGGTAAAGCAAAAGTACCTATGGTAGTGACTAATCATACTTATGATGTTGTTGGTTCATATGTTCCAATGAAAGAAATGGGTGGTGGAAGTGGATTGAAATATGCAGCTTCATCTATTGTATATCTTTCTAAGAAAAAAGAAAAAGACGGAACAGAGGTAGTAGGAAATATTGTTAAGATTAAAAATCAAAAGTCTAGATTGACAAAAGAAAACTCTATGTGTGAAGTTAGACTTACATATGATCAAGGTCTTGATAGATACTATGGTCTATTACAACTTGCAGAAAAATATAATATCTTCAAGAAAGTATCTACAAAATATGAATTACCAGATGGCAAAAAAATGTTTGGTAAAACAATTAATGATAAACCAGAAGTATATTTTACAGATGAAATCTTAGAGAAACTAGAAATAGCAGCTCAGAAAGAATTTAAATACGGACATGAGGAACTAGAATAATGTATCAAGATAATTTAATTCGTACATTTCCAAATGCATTTTCAGACGAGTTTTGTGATGCATTAGTTAAAAAATTTGAAGATGAAAATACTACAAAGAAAGAACGATACTCAAACACAGGTGTTAACTTTACTCAACTAAATTTTAGAGAAGCAGGTTGGGAAAAAGAACAAAGTGATATGGTTCATATATTTGTAGAACATGCTAAGAAGTATGCTAAGTCAATTGGTATTACAAATGAATGGCCAATGAAATATGCATTAGAAGATATTAGAATGAAAAAATATCTTCCAAACGATCATGATGAATTTCAAGCACATGTTGATGTAGGTGACAATAGAAACTGCACAAGGTTTTTGGTATTTTTTGTTTATCTAACAGATAATGAAAAAGGTGGTACTACATTTCCAAAATTAAAACATTCTGTTGAATGTAAGAAAGGTACTATGTTAATGTTTCCACCTATGTGGACACATGTACATGCTGGGGAAAAACCAAAAGATAACGCAAAATATATGGTAGGAAGTTATTTACATTATGTCGGGTCGGAAGTTTAGTTATATAGAAACAGCAAAACACCCAGATCAAACTTGTATAGGAATTAACGAAGGCAAGTTTTCAGGTGTAGTTTACAAATACGGTAAAGTCACACCCATTGAAGCAGATGGCAAGTTGACAATGCAGTTTGAATATGATATTATCGAAAACAATGCTATTCCTAGAGAACAATTTGGGGATGAGTTTTTTAAATTAATTGGCGATATACTAATGGAAATTATTGATGAAAAATATAGAAAAGACGATACTAGCAAATCTAATTAGCAACGAACAATACGCAAGAAAAGTATTACCGTTTATTAGACCAGAATACTTTCAAGACAATAATGAAAAGATTGTCTTTGAAGAGATTAGTAAGTTTGCAGTAAAATATTCTAAACTACCTACATCCGTATCATTACAAGTAGAACTTGATAGTCGAAAAGATTTAAACGAACAAACATATAAAGATATTACATCTTTAGTTGATACTCTACAAGCAGAACCTGTTGACGAACAATGGTTATTAGATACTACTGAAACATTTTGTAAAGACAAAGCAGTTTACAATGCAGTTATAGATGGTATCTCTATTATTGAAGGTAGAGACAAGAAAAGAAAACCAGATGCTCTTCCTAGTTTATTAACAGACGCATTAGCAGTATCATTTGATAATAGAGTTGGTCATGATTACTTTAAAGATGCAGAGGCTAGATTTGAATACTATCATAAGAAAGAAAAACGCATTCCATTTGACTTAGAATTTTTTAACAAGATTACTAAAGGTGGTCTTCCTCAAAAGACTTTAAATATTGCTCTTGCAGGTACAGGTGTTGGTAAATCTTTATTCATGTGTCATATGGCTGCGAATTGTTTAAATCAAGGAAGAAATGTATTATACATTACACTTGAAATGGCAGAGGAGCGTATTGCAGAAAGAATAGATGCTAACTTAATGAATATATCTATGGACAATCTTCATGATCTTCCTAAAAAAATGTATGAAGATAAAATGGAAAAGGTTTACAATAAAACAAAAGGTAAACTTATTATCAAAGAATACCCTACGGCATCAGCACATACAAATCATTTTAGAGCATTAATACAAGAACTAGCAATTAAGAAAAGTTTTAAACCAGATATTATATTTGTGGATTATCTAAACATTTGTGCTTCATCTAGATTTAGAAATGGAATGAATATTAATTCTTATACTATGATTAAATCTATTGCAGAGGAACTAAGAGGACTTGCAGTAGAAAATAATTTACCTATTTTATCAGCAACACAAACAACAAGAAGTGGTTATGGTTCAACCGATATTGGATTAGAAGATACATCAGAATCATTTGGATTACCTGCAACTGCTGACTTTATGTTTGCCTTAATTTCAACGGAAGAAATGGAAGAACTAAATCAGATAACCGTAAAACAACTAAAGAATAGATATAATGACCCTTCTACTAATAAGAGATTTGTCTTAGGAATAGATCGATCTAAGATGAAATTGTATGATGTAGAATTAGGTGCTCAAGATGATTTAGTAAATAGTGGACAAGAAGCAGAGGATGTAGCTTTGTTTGATAAGACGCAAGGAGGTAGATATGACAAATTCAGCAAAATCAAAGTCTAGAAGGTTCATAGTAAAAATGGATGAGGATAATATAAAGTATCCTTATATCCTTGTAGATCAAAAGTTTGATCATATTATATCAAATTTTAAGTTTGAAGATGATGCTAGAGAGCTTTGTAGATTTCAAAACAGACATTGCACATTCGGCAACTTTGAGTTTCCCAAATTCATGAGGCGTTATAATACATAAATATATTATAAAGTATAATTGTAAATGGAGTTATTGAATGTCATTAAAGAAATATGTACAACAAGTACGACAAAGGCAGTCAAATTATAGACCACTAATAGAGAAAGTACAAGAGATTGTAGAGGAAGCTATGAATCTTCCTATCGATATTTTTCGTGGTTTAGAATACTCAAAATCAGAAAAATTATCTTCATCTAAGAGGGATGTAATTATTGTTCGTTCAAAAGATAGAGAAACGGACAGAGACGAAATCTTGCGTAATCTTAGACAAGCAGGTGTCACTGCTAATCTAGCAACATCTAATTCTTCAGTAGACCCTATCGATGGTACATTCGAAGGTAGACCATTTAGAATATTTGTTAAACCTGAATCAGGTGGTATGGCAGAAACAACTCTTAATGCATCTATCACAGAATTATTTCCTTGTATTGCATTTGAAAAAAACTTTAAACCAAAAGACGCAGAATCTTTTCATCAATTTTTAATAGATGTTGATATTACAAAACTTGGTTGTGTTGGTGCAAATGATCAAACGGCTGCAAAAGAAACAATCAATAAAGCAGATACATCATCTAAGTTTGTTGATAAGATGAATAATGCAATTGCAATTCACAAATATTTAACAGATCAAAATAAAGACAAACCTATTGCTCAAGTATATTGGGGATATAGAACAAAACCATTTGGTGTTCCAAGTAAACACCCTGGTGATATTTTTTTAGTATATAGAGATAATAAAATTTTAGGTGTTAGTTTAAAAGCAGGTGGAAAGAAAACATCTGAACCACAACTAAACACTTATGTTAATCCTATTTTTAAAACATTTAAACAAGAAAGAAAACTTGCACAAACTTATTCTAGAGTGTATAAAGAAGTATGGGGCAGAATTAAAGGAATGCCACAGGAAAGAGACTTTATGCGAAATAGAAAAACACAACAAGTTTTAAGAAACTATGATAGAAAAAATAATAAACAATATGAATTAGACTATAATACATATCTTGAAATAATGAGAACAGCTATTATTAATCTTTTCAATAGTAATAAAAAGAATACTCTTCAATATATTAAAACAGAAATTTTAAGAGACGCACCAGATGTTCCTACAATGGTTATTAAAGCATCAGGTACTGATTATGCAGAGGTCACTGATAAAGATGCCTTAGGTGTATTCTTACCACAGGTTCAGTTTGTAAAAGCATATAAAAGTAGAACATCAAAACAAGCATGGCACATAGAATTAAAATCTGGTAAAGATAGTTTAACTATGAACATGTCAATAAGAACAAATAAATCAGGTCACGCTGGAGTTAAGAAGTTAGGACAATTTTCTCTTGCAGTTAAATATAACGGATTGGCAAAATGAAGAAATTTTTAGAAGAACAAGCAGCATCAAAAAATCTGCACATGGAACACATTGAAGATCAAATTTTAGATTATGGTTCAGAAGGTGGACGAGCATCAATAAACTTTTTAAGAAGTTTAAGAGATATGTTAGCAGGTTCTGCTAGATCGTCTGTAAACATGACGGTTAAATGGGATGGTGCGCCTGCAATCTTTGCTGGCATTGACCCTGCTGATGGTAAGTTTTTTGTTGCAAAGAAAAGTGTATTTAATAAAAGTCCAAAATTATATAAAACTGAAAAGGAGATTGATGATGACTTATCTGGTCAACTTAATTCAAAATTTAAAATTGCTCTTAAAGAGTTTAGTAAACTTGGAATTAAAGGTGTACTTCAAGGTGACCTTATGTTTACAGATGATCTTGGAACAGGTAAGATCGATGGTGAGAACTATTATACTTTCCAACCAAATACTATCGTCTATGCTGTTGCTGTTGATTCTGATATTGGTCAACAAATAAAGAAAGCAAAAGTTGGAGTAGTATGGCATACAACATACACTGGTTCAAAATTAGAAGACATGAAAGCATCTTTTGGTGCTGATGTAAAATCACTAACTAAATCAAACTCGGTTTGGATGGATGATGCAACATATAAAGATGTGTCTGGTAAATCAACATTTACACAAAAAGAAACAGACGCAATTACAAAAATATTATCAGATGCTGGAAGAACATTCAAATCAATCAATGGTCCTATGTTAAGAAAGTTTATGAAATTACAAGAAAGTATGACAGGGGCAATGGTAGGTGCATCTTACAAGACATACAATAATACTAAAGTAAGACAAGGACAAAAGATTACTAATCCTAAACAACATGCAAACGGATATTTGAAACATGTAGAAGATAATATACAGAAACAAATAGACAAAGTTAAGACCCCTAATGCGAAACAAAAATACAAAACTATACAAAAACAATACAATATAGAACTCAGAAAACACACTAATAATCTTACTAATGTTGCGAAGTTTCAAAACTTGATTATAGATGCTAAGATGCAGATTGTAAGAAAACTAAATAGTGTTAAGCAATTAACTGACACATTTATTAAGACTGGTAATGGATTTAAAGTGACGAACCCAGAAGGTTATGTCGCAATTGACAGAGTATCAGGTAATGCAGTAAAACTAGTAGACCGAATGGAGTTTTCATTCAATAACTTCACGGCAATAAAGGCATGGGATAAATGATAAGTTTTAAAGAATTAGCAAACGATCTAAAAGAAATTAGAGTCGTTAACATGGTGCAAAGAAGAAAGATGGCAAGAAAGATGAGAAAACTTGCTAAGTCTTCGGCGTTCAAAGCAAAGAAAGCTAGAGCGATGTTAAGAATTGCATCACCAGAAAAAATCCAAATGAAAGCAAGAAAACTTGCTAAGAAAAAGATAGTAAACAAATACTATCCTAATTATAATGAATTATCCCCACAAATGAAAATTAAAATTGATCAAAGAATTGCATCAAGATTTGGTGCGATCATTGGTAAGATTGCACAACGAGCAGTCAAGAATGTAAGAAGAAACGAAATATTAAAAGTTAAAAAGGCAAGAGCCGCAAAGGCAGCAAAAGCAGATGAGAAAATTGGAAAAATTTAGTCTCTACGAGGCACCAGGAAAAGGGGAAGTTGTATTTACATTTGGTAGATTCAATCCACCAACTACTGGTCATGAAAAACTTATTAATAAAGTAAAGTCAGTTGCAGGTAGTAATGACTATAAGATTTTTCCGTCATACACACAAAATCAAAATAAGGACCCATTACCTCATTCACTAAAAATAGCATACATGAGAAAAATGTTTTCTAGACATGCAAGAAATATAGTTGCAGATAAGAAAGCAATTACTGCTATGAATATTGCAGTATCATTATACGATCAAGGTTATACAGAATTAACTATGGTTGTAGGTAGTGATAGAGTTAAAGAGTTTGAAAGATTACTAACAACATACAATGGTGTATCAGGTAAAAGACATGGGTTCTATAACTTTAAAAAAATTAAAGTAGTATCTGCTGGGGATAGAGACCCAGATGCAGATGATGTATCAGGTATGTCAGCAAGTAAAATGAGACAAGCTGCAGTTGATGGTAAAGTACAAGAATTTGAACAAGGAGTACCAAAAGGTTTTAGAGACGCAAGAAAATTATACAGGGATGTTAGAAAACATATGGGCATTCGTGAAGAAAAAGATATGGGTATCATGAATGATTATGAATCATTAAGAGACGCTTATCTAACAGGTAAAATATGGAACATAGGTGATATTGTTGAAGCAAACAATGTACAAGGTAAAATTATTCAAAGAGGTACTAATTATGTTGCATTCAAAGATGAAACAAACAAAGTACACAAAGCATGGTTAAACGATATTAACGAAGAAAAAGATAAAAGAAAAAAAGAAGTTAAACAAGATAAAGACATTAAAGATAGAGAAGGTACACAACCTGCGAAGTATTATGCAAAAGATGCTGAGGGTGATACAATGTCGAAAGCTACAAAACAAGCAAGGGCAAGACACTTTGCAAAATATGGTAAGAAAGATGACGATATGGATAAAAATTATAAACCAGCACCTGGCGATGCAGGTGGAACAACTAAACCATCTAAACATACTAAGAAGTTTCAACAGATGTTTGGTAAAGAATCAATAGATAGTTTAAATGAAAAAATTGAAGGACTAGTTAAGAAGGCAGAAAAATCAGGTATGCCTTATAGTGTTTTGAAAAAAGTATATGACAGAGGTATGGCCGCATGGAAAACAGGACACAGACCTGGTACAACACCACAACAATGGGCATTTGCTAGAGTAAACTCTTTTGTCACTAAGTCAAGTGGAACTTGGGGTGGAGCAGATAAAGACTTAGCAAAAAAAGTTAAAGGTGAATCATACACATATCCAAATGAATATGCTGATCACGCAAGAGATATTACACCAGGCGAAAGTAATAAAAAGAAAAAAATTAACAAAGAAAATATTGATGAGTGGTTTGTTTCTGAAGATACTAGATTTGAATACGCATTAAGATTTAATGATGATTGGTGGTGGAAACTAAATGAAACTCATGATGCAATGTTAGAAAAGATTGGTGCGTCTTGTTGTGA
>CEWG01102983.1_pt1 | contig 12739 bp, 9 predicted proteins | sample 361411 | NCBI WGS metagenome assembly CEWG01 (sample SAMEA2622173, study PRJEB7988) | marine metagenome | biome: marine biome (ENVO:00000447); feature: surface water layer (ENVO:00002042); material: "saline water (ENVO:00002010), including plankton (ENVO:xxxxxxxx)" | depth 5 m | reverse complement strand
CAAGGTGGATACACAAAAAAAATACTTAATTTCAAAAATACTCAGGTAATTGCTTTAGATAGAGATATCGAAACCAAGTTTAAAGCAGATCAAATTTCAAAAGAATTTCCAAACAGATTTATCTTTAAAAACAAAAAATTTAGTCAATTAGATAATCTCAAACTTAAGAATGAAAATGTAAGAGGTATAATTTTTGATTTGGGATATTCATTAACTCAAATTAAAGATCCGAAAAAAGGTTTATCATTTAACTCTAAAGGAAATCTAAATATGCAAATGGGATTGAATGATTTTTCAGCAAGTGAAACAATTAACAAACTTGGTATTAAAGAATTAGAATATATATTTAAATTTTTTGGAGATGAAAAAGACTCAAAGATAATTGCAAAAAAGATAATTATAGAAAGAGAAAAAAATAAAATTGATACTGAAAATTTAGTAAAAATAATTGATCAATCAAAAAGAAAGAAAAAATTGAATATTCATAATGCTACAAAAATTTTTCAAGCTATAAGAATTTTTGTTAATAAAGAAATAAGTGAATTAATTTATGGATTAATTGCAGCTGTAAAAGTTCTTAAAAAAGACGGCGTCTTAGCCGTAGTAACATTTCATTCTATAGAGGACAGAATAGTCAAATCTTTTTTTAAAGATCTTTCAGAAAATAAAAGTATTTCTCGGTATGTTCCTAAGTTAGAACAGCCAGAAACATTTTTTAAAATGAATCAGAAAAAGCCCATCACTCCTTCCAAAGAAGAATTAAAAGAAAATACACCATCAAGATCAGCTAAACTTAGATACATTATTAAGAAAAAAGATTTTTACGATTTCAAAACAGATATTTTGAAAAAATATAATCATTTAATTGAAATAGAAAATTTTGGAAATAAATTATGAAAAAATTTTTGATTATTTCATTAATTTTATTCCTAATTTTATTTACCGCTATAATTAAAAATTCAACTAAAAGAATTGATGAAGAAATATTTGCTTCTAAAGAAAATTTGAGAGATTTAAAAAAAGATTTTGAAAATATTAAACTAGAATATGAATATCTTAGCTCAGCTGAAAAGTTGCTTGAATTTCATGATTTATATTTTGATGAGAAATTAATTAAAAAGAATATTCAAGAAATAGGTATAATTTATCAAAAAACAGATAAGACCAAAATTAAAAGTTTAAAATTGATTGGTAATTAATGTTAAGTAAAAAAAATTCAAGAATTACAATTGAACATCAAGATAATGATTTTTTATATACAAAAAAAAAATCTAATTTAGATATTTCTTTTAATAGAATATCATTTATTTTTTTTGTTTTTTTTATTATTTTTTTTATTTATTCGATTCATTTAATTCACTTAGGATCACGAAAGATAGATTTTAGACCTGAAAATGATTTTAATAAATTGTCAAATAATCTTTATAGGGCAGACATAGTAGATAGAAATGGAGGTTATTTAGTTAAGACTGTAAGCTCAATAGATATTGGTATTAGTTCTAAAAAAGTTATAGATAAAGAAAAATTGTTGCTTAACTTAAAATATATTTTTCCTGATAAAGATTATAAAAAAATTGAGTCAAATTTAAAAAACAAGAACTTTTTCTATTTTGAAAAGAAAATTTCTAATGAAAATTATGAAAAAATAATGCAACTTGGCGATAAATCTATCCAACCAGAAGAAAAATTAACCAGGGTATATCCTGAAAAAAATTTATTTAGTCACATTATTGGTCAAATTGATAATGATAATAATGGTATATCGGGTTTAGAAAAATCATTAGATGAAGATCTTAAAAAAATCCAAAGACCAATTAGATTAACTGTTGATAAGGATATTCAATTTTTAATAAGAAAAGAATTAATCAAATTTAATGAAATTTTCAGAACAAAGGGCAGTGCAGCAATTTTAATGAGTGTTGACAGCGGTGAAATATTTTCTTTAGTTTCATTGCCAGACTTTGATCCAAATAAAAGGGAAAAAATTGATGATGTTAATCTTATTAATAGAGTAACTAAAGGAGTTTACGAATTTGGCTCTGTTTTCAAAACCTTTACATTAGCAGCAGCATTTAATGAAAAAGTTATTGAACCGGAAACAGTATTTATTGATTTGCCTAAGTCACTATCTTGCGCAGGTTTTTTAATAAGAGAATATGATAATAAGATACCCTCTGATTTGTCTGCAGAGCAAATTTTGATACGTTCTGGAAATATAGGGTCAGTAAGAATTGCACAAAAAGTTGGTGAAGAAAAATTTAAACTATTTCTGACTAAACTTGGGATTTTAGAAAAAATAGATTTTGATATTGAGGAAGTTGGAAAACCTATCAATTTTAATTGGGGTAAATGTCCACTTGCAACAGCTTCTTTTGGCCATGGAATTACAACTACACTACTGCAAATAGTAAAAGCTTATTCAATTTTAGTAAATGGTGGCTTTGCGGTTGAACCCTTTTTAATTAAAAAAAATCAAAAAATAAATAAAACAAAAATTTTAAATGAAGATGTGTCAGATAAAATTTTACCTATTTTACGAAAAATCGTTACAAATAAAGAGGGTACAGCTAATCTTGCAAATGTTAATGGTTATGAAATTGGAGGAAAAACAGGTACAGCTAATAAAAGTTTAGATGGAGGTTACTCAAATAAAAAGATAAATACTTTTATATCTACTTTCCCAACCTCAAAACCTAAATTTATCCTGGCAGTAATGTTAGATGAACCAGAAATTAATAATGACTATATATATGAATATAGAGATGGTTCAGATTTTAAATTAAAAGGAAGTCCAAGAAATACAGCTGGATGGAACAGTGTAGAGGTAGCAGGTCATATTGTAGAGAAAATTGGGCCTATTTTAGCCACAAAGTATAGTGAGTTTAATTAGAACATGCTGCTTAAAGACTACATTCCTAATGTCAAAAAGAAATATGCTAAAATTTTTTTTTCAGGAATTTCCTTTGATAGTTCGAAAGTTAAAAAAGATAATATTTTTTTTGCAATCAAAGGAAATAATTTTGATGGTAATCAATTTATCAAAACTGCTATCAAAAAAGGTGCAAAAATAATTATTTCTGAAAAGAAAAATAAACAAGAAAAAGATATAATAAATTTACATAATCCAAATGTTAGAAAATTATTATCTGAAGTTTCTTATAAAATTTTTAATAAAAAACCAAAAAAATTAGTAGCTGTTACTGGTACGAATGGAAAATCATCTGTTGCAGATTTTTATTATCAAATTTTAAAAGCTAATAAAAAGAGAGTTGCATCAGTAGGAACAATAGGTGTCAGATTTCAAAATATAAAAAGAAATATATCTAACACGACTTTAGACCCAATTAAATTAAGTTCTATTTTAGAAGTTTTGAGTAAAAAAAAAATTGATTATACAATTATGGAGGCATCTAGTCATGGCTTAAAACAAAATAGATTAGATGGACTTTTATTTGATATTGGAATATTTACTAATTTGTCTCATGATCATTTAGATTATCACAAGAATATGGGTAATTATTTCAAATCAAAATTATATTTATTTGAAAAATTGATTAAAAAGAATGGTAATATAGTTACTGATGGAAATATTCCTCAGACAAAAAAAATAAAAAAAATTGCACAAAAAAATAATATTAATTTAAACCTCATATTTAATAAAGAAGGCATTGAATTAATTTCACATAAATTTGAAAATGAAAAACAAGTAATAAAAATAAAATTTGAAAAAAAATATTATCATTTTGTATTAAATCTAATAGGTAGATTACAAATAAATAATATTTTAATGGCAATCTTAGCTGCAAAAAAAAGTGGTATTGAATTCGATAATATAATTAAAATACTTCATAAAGTAAAACCAGTGGAAGGCCGTCTCGAAAAAATTGGAATAATTAAGAATAATAGTAAGGTCATTTTAGACTATGCTCATACTCCAAAAGCACTTGAATTAGCTTTATTAAATCTAAAGGAGCAGTTTCCCACTAGTAAATTAAGCCTTTTATTTGGATGTGGTGGAAATAGAGATATTAAAAAAAGGTCAATCATGGGAAAAATTGCAGAGAAATATTCAGATACGATTTATTTAACAGATGACAATCCAAGAAATGAAAATCCATCAGAAATAAGAAAAGACATAAAAAAAGGTATAAAAATTAAAAAGATTAATGAGATACCGAATAGGAGAAAAGCAATTCATCAAGCCATAGAGGATCTTGATACTGGAGATTTATTACTTGTAGCTGGTAAAGGCCATGAAAAAACTCAAGATTATGGAGTAAAGAAATTATTTTTCTCAGATAAAAAAGTAGTTCTGAATTCTATAAAATTAAAAAATAAATCTTTATCAAATGATCTAAAATTAAATATTATCAAAGAACAATCTAGATCGAAAATAAATAAAAATTTAAAAATTAGAAAAATTTCAATTAATTCAAAAGAAATAAAAAAAAATGATGTTTTTTTTGCAATTAAAGGAAAAAAAATTGATGGTAATAAATATATTTCTGAAGCTCTTAGAAAAAAATCATGTCTAGCTGTAGTTAATAGAATAAATAAAAAGCATCCATTATCTAAACAAATTAGAGTAAACAATACTCTTAGTTTTTTGACTAAATGCTCATCTATTTTTAGAAATAATGCAAAAGCAAAAATAATTTCAATTACGGGTAGCTGTGGAAAAACAACTTTAAAAGAAATGATAGGTTTTACACTTGAAAAAATATCAAAAATTACATTTTCACCAAAATCTTTTAATAACAAATACGGGGTTCCACTAAGTTTGTTTAACTTAAGACTTAATGATGAGTTTGGTGTTTTTGAGGTAGGTATGGATAAAAAAGGGGAAATTGATAATCTAACAAAAATAATCAATCCAGATTTTGGAATTATAACAAATATCAGTTACGCTCATTCAAAAAATTTTAAAAATATCAAAAATATAGCAGAGGCTAAAGCAGAGATTATTAATAATATTAAAAATAGTGGAACATTAATTTTAAATATGGATGATAGGTTTTATAATTATCATAAAAATCTTGCACTAAATAAAAAGATTAAAGTTTTATCTTTTAGTATTAAAAATGAATTAGCATCTGCAAAGCTTCTATGGGTTAAAAAAATTGCCAATAAATATGAATTATTCATTAAAGTAGGAGCAAATATAGTTTCTTTTTACTCTTATAAAAACAATGAAAGTAATCTCTATAATATTTTGGCAACTGTTGTTTTGCTGGACTCATTAATAAATATTAAAAACTTAAAAAAAGATGCATTTTTATATTTTAAAACTCCAAAAGGAAGAGGTGATATTTCTGAAATAGATTTAAAGAAAAAAAAATTTTTTTTGGTGGATGAAACTTACAACTCAAATCCCCTTTCATTAAAAACAGCTATTGAAAATTATGACAAAATAAAATTAAGAAATAACAAAAAACACCTAGTATTAGGTGATATGCTTGAGCTTGGGAAACATTCTATCAAACAGCATAAACTGATAAGTAATATTATTAACAAAACAAAAATTGATCAGGTTTATGTTGTAGGAAATTATATTAAAGAAACGTTTAATGGTTTAAAAAGTAATAAAAAAGCCAAGATTTTAACTAATAACGATGAGATAATTGATTTGATAAATAAGAATTTAAATAATAATGATTATTTAATGGTAAAAGGATCAAATTCTACAGGTCTTCACAAAATAATAAATAATTTAAAAAGAGGCTCTAATGCTCTTTGAATTATTACTTAATTATGTGGATAATTTTACTTTTCTAAATGTATTTAAGTATATTACTTTTAGAACTGGATTAGCTTTTTTTACCTCTTTATCGATTGCTCTTATAATTGGAGGACCATTTATAAAATTATTTTCAACTAAAAAAATTTTTAATCCAATTAGAGAAGATGGTCCATCAGATCATATAATAAAAAAGATAGGCACTCCCACAATGGGTGGTGTAATTATTTTAATAGGTCTTATCATTTCTGTTTTATTATGGGCTGACCTGAAAAATATTTATATTTTATTTTGTTTATATATAGTTTCATCGTTTGGTATTCTTGGTGCTTATGATGATTATAAGAAAATAAATAACAGCAGTTCTTCAGGAATTTCATCAAAGTTTAAAATTATTGCTCAAATTATCTTAGCTTTTATAGGCCTAGTAGTTTTAACGTATTTTGTAGATTATGACGAATTTAGAAATTTATATTTTCCTTTTTTTAAAAATTTAATAATTAATCTAGGGTGGTTTTTTATACCTTTTTCGATTTTTGTAATTGTGGGTTCGTCTAATGCTGTAAATTTAACCGATGGTTTAGACGGCCTAGCAACTGTTCCTGTGATTTTGGTTGCTGGTTGCTTTGCTTTTATTAGTTATGTTAGTGGAAATATAGTTTTTTCAGAGTATTTGCAAATAACATATATTGAAGGAACAGGTGAAATATCAATTTTTTGTGGAGCAATCATTGGAGCTTGTTTAGGTTTTTTATGGTTCAATGCACCACCAGCTAAAATATTTATGGGTGACACAGGATCTTTATCACTTGGTGGTTCTTTGGGGGCCGTAGGAATTATAACTAAACATGAAATAGTTCTGGCTATAACAGGAGGATTATTTGTTTTGGAGGCGTTATCAGTAATGGTTCAGGTAATTTCATTTAAGCTTACTGGAAAAAGAATTTTTAGAATGGCACCTATTCACCATCATTTTGAGAAAAAGGGGTGGCCCGAGTCTACTGTAGTTATTAGATTTTGGATTATATCAATAATTTTGGCCATGATTGGTCTAGCCACACTTAAATTAAGATAATGATCATAAAACAAGATATTTTTTTGAATAAAAAAATATTAATTTATGGTCTAGGAAAAAGTGGTATTGCAACTTATTATTTCTTGAATCAAAAAAGTGATGTTTTTTTGTATGATGATTTTAAATTCAATACAAAAAATCCAAAGCTTAAAAAAAAAATAATTAATCACAAAAATGTTTTAACATCAAAATTTGACAAGATAATATTAAGTCCTGGTATTGATATAAATAAATGTAAATTATCTAAATTTTTAAAAAAAAATTATAGTAAAGTTTATACTGACCTTGATGTGTTTTATAGTTTTTATAAAAATAAATGTATTACAGTTACAGGAACAAATGGAAAATCAACAACTTGTCAATTAATGTATGAAATTTTATTAAATCACAAATTTGATAGTAAGTTGGTTGGGAATATTGGGAATCCTATTTTATCAGTCAAAAAAGTAAAAAAAAAAACATTTTTTGTAGTTGAAGCTTCTTCATATCAACTCGAATATAGTAAGATTTTCAAAACTAAATATGCAGTAATATTAAATTTATCTCCTGATCATATTGAAAGACATAGGACATTTAAAAATTATGTTAAAGCAAAATTTAAATTATTAAAGAATCAATCCAGAAGTGATTCAGCATTTATTAATAAAAATGATGTTTTAATTCAAAGAGAACTTAAGACTAATAAATTTAGAAGTAGAATTATTAAAGTTGATAATAGAATAACTGATAGCTTTTTAAAAAAAATAAATAATAATTATTTTTTGACAGAAGCTAATAAAGAAAATCTTTCTTTTGTTTTAGAAATATCAAAAAAATTAAATCTTAAAAAGAATTTATTATTAAAAACTTTTAAAAATTTTAAGGGTCTTAATTATCGTCAACAAATTATATTTAAAAATAAATATTTAACAATTATAAATGATTCTAAATCTACTAGTTTTTCCTCATCAATTGGAGTTTTAAAAACAAATGAAAATGTATATTGGTTATTAGGAGGTATTCATAAAAAAGGAGATAAATTTAATCTTTCCAAAAAATATTGTAAAAATATAAAAGCATTTATTTATGGTAAAAACAAAAAATTTTTTGAAAAAAAATTTAAATATAAGATCAAATTTGAAAAATTTTTAAATATTAAAGAGGCATTAAAAAAAATTATTGTTAAAGTAAAAAAAGAAAATCCCTTAGAACAAAAAACTATATTATTTAGTCCTAGTGCGGCCTCATTCGATAGTTTTAAAAACTTCGAAGATAGGGGAAATTATTTCAATAAATTGATAAATGAATACAAAAATGGACTATAAAAAATCAATATTTAGTCTTTATTATAATTGGTGGAAAAATATAGATAAATTTTTATTTTTTTTAATAATTTTGCTTTTTGTAATTGGATTATTTTTTTCATTAGTCTCAACATCCCTGTTGGTGTCCGATAAATTAGATACAAATGATTATGCATTTTTTTTTAAACATTTATCTTTTGTGATTTTAGGATTGGTTATAATTTTCATTTTTTCTTCTATTAATGAGCAAAAACTTTTTAATCTTTCACCCTATTTATTCATTTTCTCATTAATTACTTTATTTTTGGTACCAATTATAGGGATAGAGGTGAATAGTGCTCAAAGGTGGATAGACCTATTTTTTTTACCAAGATTTCAACCAATCGAACTGGTAAAACCTTTTCTGATTATTTTGATTAGTTTAATTTTAACTAGTCCAAGATACAAAAATATTGTTTTAAAATATTTATTCTCATTTCTAATAACTTTAGTGATTGCTATGTTATTAGCTGCTCAACCAGATATTGGTCAAACTTTACTTGTTTTTTTTAGTTGGTCAGTCTTAATTTTTATATCTGGAATTAATATAATACTTTTAACATCATCATGTTTAATTTTATTTATTGGTCTCTATTTTTCTATAAGTTTTGTTCCAAAATTTGAATATATTAAAAATAGAATTTTATCTTTTTTTGATACTGAAACAGGCACGCATAACGCTCAATCAGAAAAGGCAATCGACTCTATTACAAGTGGAGGATATTTTGGAAAAGGGATTGGGGAAGGAACACTTAAAAGTAGAGTTCCAGAAGCACACACAGACTATATAATATCTGTGATCTCCGAAGAGTTTGGAGTTATTGCCATAATTTTAATCTTATTATTGTTTTTAATATTTATATATTCAGTATTTAAAAAAGTTAATTTAGAGAATGAAGAAAGGACAAAGTTAATCTTAGTTGGGTGTATAAGTTTAATTTTAGTACAAGCTATGATCCATATTGGAGTCAATATACGGCTATTTCCAACAACTGGAATGACACTTCCATTTATAAGTTATGGAGGATCATCAATAATAAGTATTTCAATTTTATCAGGTATAATTTTAAATTTAACTAAGAGAAAAATTAATTAAAATGTCAAATTTTTTAATTTCCACAGGTGGTTCAGGTGGACATGTTTTACCAGCAATCATTTTATATGAGCACCTAGAAAAAAAAGAGAAAATAATAATAACAACAGATAAAAGAGGTCTAAAATTTATTGATAAAGAAAAATATGATTTGGAAATTATTGACACGCCCAAATTAGAAAATATTTACCTTCTTCCTATAAATTTTTTTTATATGATAATTTTAATCATCAAATCTATTTTTGTTTTAAAAAACAGAAAAATTAAAAAAATAATTTCCATAGGGGGATACATGTCTCTACCTTTAATAATAGCAGCTAGATTAACTGGATTGAGTATTTATTTGATTGAGCCAAACCAGGTGCTGGGACGTGCAAATAAATTTTTTTTAAATTTTTGTAAAAATATTTTTTGTTATTCAAGAAGTATTAAAAACTTCCCAAAAAAATTTGAAAATAAAATTATAATTATAAGCCCTTTAGTAAAAAAAGAAATTTATGAATTAAGTTGTTTAAATATAAAAAAAAATAGATTTAACTTATTAATTGTAGGTGGAAGTCAAGGCGCAAGTTTTTTTGATAAAAATCTTAAAAATATAATTTTAAACATTTCAAGAAAAAATTTAATAAGGATTATACAACAAACAAACAAATTAAATGTCGAAAAATTAAAAGACTTTTATTCTAAAAATAATATTGAAAGTAAAATATTCAATTTTGATAAAGAATTTTCAAAAGTTATTCATCAAGCAGATCTTTGCATAACGAGAGCAGGAGCATCAACTTTAGCAGAATTATCTGTTTTAAATATACCTTTTATAGCCGTACCTTTACCATCCTCAAAAGATAATCATCAATTTGAAAATGCTAACTTTTATAAAAAAAACAATTGTTGCTGGACACTTGATCAAGACGATTTTGAGGAGAAAATAGAGTCATTATTAGTGAGTATCTTAAATAATAAGATTGAATATTTCGAAAAAAAAGAAAATCTGAAAAAATTAAATTTTCAAAACACTTGGATTAATGTAAATCAAAAATTACTAAAGATTATAAATGAAGATTGAATTAGGAAAAACAGAAATAATCCATTTTATTGGTATTGGTGGGATAGGAATGAGTGGGCTATCTCTAATTATGAAAGAAAAAGGATTTAAAGTCCAAGGTAGTGATTTATCTACAAACAAAAATATTGAAAGGCTTAAAAAAGAAAAGATAAAAATTTTTATTGGACAAAAAAAACAAAATTTAAAGAATGCAACGATTATTGTGATCTCATCAGCAATTAAAAAAAATAACCCTGAAATGATAGAAGCAAAAAGAAAAAACTTACCAATTATTACACGAGGCAAAATGTTGGCACATATTGTTTCCCTAATGAAAAATATAGTAGTTGTTGGATCACATGGAAAAACTACCACTACTTCTTTAATAGCATCAATTTTTCAAAAAACAAAACTAGATCCAACAATAATAAATGGAGGAGTAATTAATTCTATAAATAATACGGCAAGACTCGGCAAAAGTGATTGGTCAATTTTAGAGGCTGATGAGTCTGACGGTAGTTTTATTCATATTCCACCAACATACTCAATTATAACAAACATAGATAGAGAACACATGGATTTTTATAGGTCCTTAGATGATCTAAAAAAATATTTCATTCAATTTATTGAAAAAGTTCCTTCATTTGGAAAATCATTTATTTGCATTGATGATAAGATAAATAAGGAAATAGTTAAGAAATTAAATAATCAAAATATTTATACTTATGGAACAAATTCTAAATCAAATTTTTTAATTCAAAATATTAAACAAAAAATGAAGTTTACTGAGTTTGATTTACTGGCTCAAGTCCCAAATAAAAAAAAGATAGTTATAAAAAAAATAAAAATTCCATTATTGGGAATTCATAATATACGAAATTCTGTAGCAGCTGCTGCAGTAGCAATAACGATAGGAATATCAATTAAAGATATAAAAAAAGGCTTATTTAACTTTAAAGGTGTGCAAAGAAGATTTAACAAGATTTTCACTTATAATGATATAGATTTTTATGATGATTACGCTCATCATCCAACAGAAATAAAAGTTGTTTTAGATGGTGTAAATAAAGTTTATCGAGATTACGAGAAGGTATGTATATTTCAGCCTCATCGAATTTCAAGACTTAAAGATTTAAGAAAAGAATTTTCATTTGCTTTTCGTGATGCGGATATGGTTATCTTATGTCCTATCTATACTGCAGGAGAAAAAATAAGGCTAGGTTTTAGTTATATTAAATTTGCAAAAGAAATAATTAATAATTCTAAAGTAAAATTATTCTTGGTAAATGACAATTATCAATTAGCTAAGTTTCTAAAAAAAAGTATGTATGGAAAAAAAATAGTAATAGGAATGGGAGCTGGATCAATTTCCAATTGGATGAAGACACTTCCAAAATTAATGTAATGAAAATTGAAAGTTTAAAAAATTTATTAGATGAATTTGGTGATAGTGTAAAATTTGAACAAAATCTTAAGAAAAAGAATTGGTTCAATATTGGTGGAAAATCAAAAGTATTTTATAAATCAAACAATTTGAAAGATTTAGTGAATTTTTTAAAAAAAATAAATAATAAAGAAAAAATATTTGTTTTAGGAGCAGGTTCTAATACTTTAATAACGGATAAATTATTTGATGGCATTGTAATTAAATTAAGTAAAAATTTTAATACTATCTCTTTACTTAGAGAAGATATAATAATTGCAGGAAGTGCTGTTTTGGATAAATCATTGTCAGAATTTGCAATGAAAAATAACTTGAGTGGTTTTGAGTTTCTGTCATGCATACCAGGAACTATAGGTGGAGGAATAAGGATGAATGCTGGATGTTTTGGAAAAGAATTTAAAGACATTTTATTATCCATTCAAGCAATAGATAAAAGTGGAAATGTTGTGACAATCCCATCCAAAAACATAAAATTTAATTATAGACAAAATGATTTATCAGATGATTTGATATTCCTGAGTGCCTCCTTTAAAGGTATAAAAAGTGATATGAATAAGATTAAAAAAGAGATGCAGAATCTCAAACTTAAAAAAGATAAGAGTCAACCAACTAAAATTAAGACTAGTGGAAGTACTTTTAAAAATCCAATATCACAAAGTAAAAAAAAAGTTTGGGAACTAATAAAAACTTCAGTACCTTTGGATAAAAGTTTTGGTGATGCTTGTATTTCTGAAAAACACTGTAATTTTTTTGTTAACAAGGGAAATGCTACATTTGAGGAGATGACAAAATTAATAGATTTTGTTTCCCAAAAAGTCTTAGAAAAAACAGGAATTCAATTAGAAAAAGAAATAAAAATTTTAGAATAAATTGAAAAAAAAAATATTAATAATTTCAGGTGGAATATCAAAAGAAAGGGTCATCAGTCTTAACACTGGTAGACAAGTCGCAAATGAACTAAAAAAAAATAATTATATCGTAAAGATAGCTGAACCAAATTTTAGTTTATTAAATACAATAAAG
>CEWG01042418.1_pt1 | contig 12740 bp, 10 predicted proteins | sample 361411 | NCBI WGS metagenome assembly CEWG01 (sample SAMEA2622173, study PRJEB7988) | marine metagenome | biome: marine biome (ENVO:00000447); feature: surface water layer (ENVO:00002042); material: "saline water (ENVO:00002010), including plankton (ENVO:xxxxxxxx)" | depth 5 m | reverse complement strand
TCTCTTTTTTTATCTATTTAGCCTATATTTACCAAAAGATAAATTTTTGGCATCTGATAACTCTTCATCAGTTATATTATAGACACCACCGACTATCTCTTGAAAGGTATATTGTCTTGATTGTCCCCAATGAAAGTTAATACCCTTGAATCCCCAATCAAATATACTTGTAACTGCTACCAGTGGATATTCATCATATCTTAAGTTAGGTGTTTTGGGACGATATACAAATGTGTAATATTTTCCAACTTCTGGAACACCTCCTTCAGAAAGCACTCCTAATACCTCTTGGTAGATATCATCGACATCTTCCGAACCTGTATATTCTTCTAATATTTCCGATAGTCTACTCATACTTTTAGTTCTTTTTCTGTTATAATTTTAAACTCCCATCCACGATCTTTACAATACTCAATCGCTGCTTTCCATTTTGATTGATTCTTAGCATACTCATATGCTTCACGAATATAACCTTTTGTTTGTCTTTTTGGTTTTACTGGTGGTTTTGTTTGTTTCTTAGGTTTTACTTCTATAAGATATGATTTAATTTTATCATGAGACTCTTTTACTTTGATATAAAAGTCTGGAAAGTATCTATGTATTCTCCTATCAATTGGAGATCTATAAGGGATAGCGATTTCTTCACTCCACCATTCTAAAATATTTCTATTTTTATCGCAGTAAACCATGAATTTTCGTTCCCACAATGAACGATATACTATGTTCATAGGATTACCTTTATACTTTTCAGGATAAGATGGTCGGTATTTTCCCTTGTATGTCATGCTAAATAGGTATAATTAAACTCATATTAGATATTTAGTGTGGAAAAACCGAGACCAAGAAGAATAAGTGATTTTAAACCAACTCTAACTAATTTGGCTCAAACTTCTCATTATGTGGTTAGTTTTGGTAGAGCATCTGGAGGGTTAAGTAATTATTTGAGGGAAAGAGGGGTTGATGGTAGATTTATAGCAGGAGATATGGGTTTACTATGTAATCAGGCTCAGTTACCATTTACATCTCTTGCTACTGCAAATGTTACAGGTGCTTATACTGGAATAACAGAAAAATTTGCACATAGTCGAATATTTACACCTATCACTCTTAGTTTTTATGTTGATAAAGACTATAAGGTTTTAAAATTTTTAGAACATTGGATGGAGTACACAGCTGGTGGAACTCATGCACCTGAAGGTAGAGTAGGACGGATTAATCAAAATAATACAAACTACTTCATAAGAATGCAGTATCCTGATGATTATAGGATGCAAGAGACTAAAATTATGAAGTTTGAAAGAGATTATGATAATAGTTTAGAATACACTTTCTTTGATCTATTTCCACAAAACGTAGCTAGTATTCAGGTTGGTTATGAGGGATCTAAAATTTTAACTGCTTCTGCTACTTTTGAATATACTCGTTATGTTTCTGGACCTATAAGTAATATATCTAAGTTTCGTAGTGGTCAAGGATATAATAATCTTACTGTTAATCAACTTAAAGATATAGCTCAAAAGAATCTTGACATATCTAATAATAATCCTATCATCCCTAGTGATAAAGACGGAACGGTATCTACAAACGTAGATAGTAATGAGGCACTTTACATCAAGAACGAGAGGCAGAGGATAAAAGAAGGGAAAGATGTTATTGTTGATATCTAAAAAAGTGTGCTATATACTATACGAATTGCTATAATTTATTATGCCTTTACCAACCATTTCAACTCCAACGTATGAGTTAGAGTTGCCTGTTACGAAGAAAACTGTAAAATATAGACCTTTCCTTGTTAAAGAAGAAAAAATTCTTGTTATAGCAATGGAGAGTCAAGATGAAAAACAAATTGGTCGTGCTGTTAAAGATGTCCTCTCTAGTTGTATTTTAACAAGAGGTGTCAAAGTAGATAAACTACCAACTTTTGAGATAGAATATCTATTTTTACATGTTCGTGGTAAATCTGTGGGAGAACAAGTTGAAGTATTGATAACTTGTCCTGATGATGGGGCAACACAAGTTCCTGTATTAATTGATATAGATGAAATAAATTTGAATATAGATTCAGATCATAATAGAGATGTGGTTTTAGATGATAATTACACTTTGAGATTAAAATACCCTTCTTTAGGTCAATTTATTAAATCTAATTTTAATCAGGAAGATGTTTCAGTAGAAGATACCTTTGATTTGATTGCTGATTGTATTGATCAAGTTTTCAGTCCAGAGGAATCATTTGCTGCTTCCGAATGTACAAAGAAAGAATTAAATGCTTTCCTTGAACAACTTAATTCACAACAATTCAAAAAAATTGAAAAGTTTTTTGAGACTATGCCAAAATTAAAACATACTATTGACATAGTTAATCCTAAAACTAAAGTTACTAATCATGTCGTTTTGGAGGGTTTACAGTCTTTTTTCGAGTAGCTATGGCTCATGAATCTCTTGAGTCATACTTTAAGACTAATTTTGCCCTAATGCAACATCATAAATATTCATTAACAGAGTTAGAAAATATGATGCCTTGGGAAAGAGAAATATATGTAACTCTCTTATCTCAATATATTGAAGAGGAAAATTTAAAAAATGGTGTAAATGGCAGTTAACGACCAATTTTACAATATAGGTAATAACCCTAATCTGGACGCAGCAGATACGGGGATAGATCCTGCTACGGGAAGAGTCTTAACAAATCAGGAAAGAAAACAGATATTTGCAAAACGTAGTATTTTAAATAAATCTGCAAGACAGGCGATTGCTAAAAATACCAAAATGAATATTGGTGGTGGCGGTGCTTTAGTATTATCAAAAAAATCCTCTATTGAGCAACAAAGGGTGCAAGCAGATGGTGGTGCTTTAGCTGCTCCAATCAATAATTTAGAAAAAAGAGTAAGTACGTTAGAAGCATCTGTGGTTAGTATGACAACAGTTCTTGCTAACATCAGGAAGGTAATTATAAAAGGAAATGAGACTGATGCTAAAATACAAGAGGAATTAGCAAAGCAACAAAATCTTATGATGCAGGATAGAATAAGAAAGGGTAGGGAGGCAGAATTAGAGGAAGATGATACTTTAGAAAAAGCAAAACCAAAGATAGATGAGCAACAAAAGAAAACTAAAGGATTCTTTGATAAGATAGGAGATGCACTTAAAATACTTTTTGGAGGTTTTCTTGCAAAGAAAGCGTTTAGATTATTTACTGCATGGCAAGATGGTAATGGAGAATTGATGAAAGAGTTGGGTGTAGATTTAAACTCTGCTCTTCAACAAGTAACAACTGGAGTCTTCTATTTCCAAAAAATTATGGGAAATTTGACAAAACTTGCTTTTAACTTTGCTAGAAGTATTGGTAGGTTTATTGGAAAAGTTATAACATTTCCTTTTAAGATGGCAAGTAAAATAATTAGAACTGGAGTAAGAAAAGCATTTGTTGGTATAAAGAGAGCAATCGGTCCTGGCATGAGAAAGTTTCTTAAAAAGTTTGGATTATTAAGTTCAGAAAAAGTAACAAAAGAAGTTACTAAGAAGGTAGGTAAAAAAGTAGCTGGTAAAGTTGCTAAGAAAGGAATCTTAGGATCTATACCTATTATTGGTACTGGTCTTGATATTTGGGGTGCTGTAAGTGAAGGTATGAAAGGTAACTGGGTGGGTGCAGGATTATACACTGCAGGTGCCATTACCAGTTTAATACCAGGTATGCAAGGTGTTTCAGGTGTTTTAAGTGTTTCTGCTATGGGACAATCTATACATTCAGATTTGAAGAGAGATGCTAAAAATGAAGGTATTAATATTGAAGGTAATGATATAAATGGTAAGAAGGATAATAATTTTGATAATCTTTCAGCAATCGATAGACCAGGACCTATTGTCACTATGGTTACACCTGAAGGAAGAGGAACTGGTAGTTCAGGTGGACTGACAGATGCAGGAAACGAAGTACCCATGCTTGCATCATCAGATTCTGATAACATGTACACCAGATTCTCAAAATCAATTTATAATACACCGATAGCATAATGGCAAAGGTAACAACTACTGGTGGTAAAACTGTAAGATCTCCCATATCTTCTATGAGATCTAGTCTTCGTTCGTTAAAAAATAATATTAAAAGTGGTATGAAGAGTGTTCTTGGTCTAGAAGATGCGGTACAAAAAGAAAATGAATTGAAGAAAAAACGTTTAGAAAATGTTAAAACACGTAATGCCAAGGAAAAAGATTTAAGGCAAAAGCAATCTAAAGAAAAACGATTAGAGAAACCTAACTTAGTATCTACATCATTTTCTAATATTGGTAAGACTTTGAAAAAAACTGGAAAAGGTATATTAGGTAGAGTGCTACAAATAGTTGGACTTTTTGCAGGTGCATGGTTAATAAAAAATATTCCCGATCTCATCAAAACGGTTGAGAAGGGAATAAAAGTAATCACAGATATTTGGGAAAGAGCAGGTAATTTTGTTGGTGGAATAATTGATACTGTGAAAGGTTTAGCTAAAGTTGTTCTTGCATTTGGAGAAAATTTAGTAAATTTTGATTTTGCAGATAGTTCAGGAAAATTAAAAGAAGCATTTGATGAAGTGGAATTGGGATGGAACAAATTAAGTGGTGCTATTACTGGTGCAGAGCAAACTTTAGAAAATCCAGAAAATGATAAGAAGATTAATGATGCTCTTGAAGGAAAAGAAGCAAATGGAAATGGTGAAGGGAATGGTGAGGATACAGAATTAGATTCAGGTGGAAAGAGTGATGAAAATACAAAACTAGGCGAGGTTGATCTCCTTGGCGAAAAGGATAAAGTTAATCCTTTGATTGTATTAGAAGATAATATGGATCTAATAGAAGACAAATATAGTATTGGATCTAATATGATAGTAAATCAAATAAAAGATGAGATTAAGAAAAATCCTGAAAAGTATGATACTAGAAAAGAAATTAATGATGCTCTTTCAGGACTTGGTATAGATCCTAGTGAAATTAAATATAGAGATAGTTATCCAAATCTATCTTCAACAAGTACTACTACTGTCGAGGGTAAACAGACAGCGATGGTAGGTAAGGTTGATCAACAAGTTAATGCTGCAGGGCAAAAACTTAATAATGATCAATTAACAATTGAAGGAAAACAGGCTCTTAATGTTGCTAGTATAACACCACAATTTACTCCAGAAGTAATAACTGTTGTTGCTCCTAGTAACCAACAAAATAATATGGATTATGGAAGTGGTCGGAGTGGTATTAAATTAATCACTGTCAAACCTGACTTAAATAAACTTGAGAATCTAAAAATGTTGGAGGCTATAGGTTAAGGACAATGTCAGCAACTAATCAATGTATCATAGAAGAATTTTTAATACATTCAGATAGAAGAAAGGAGGGAGAAAAACCTTTTGATCTAACACCTTTTGTTGCTTCTATAGATTATTTTGAAGATATATTTTCTCCTTGTGTTACTTTAAAAGTTTTGATAGTTAATGAAGCTCAAGTAGTTGCAGAGGATGAAGAGGATACAGAGAGCACAGATGATAATTTAAAATCACTCTATCAAGGTTTACCTCTTAGGGGTGGAGAAATATGTAGACTTAAAATAGGAGCAAATGTTGGAACTAATATTCCGTTAGATTTTTCTGAAAAAGTGCAAGATTATCTTTATGTAACTGGTATTAGTAATGTGATAAGAGATTCTAAGAGGGAATTATTTACTTTAAATTTAACTTCTAGAGAGGCAATAGTTAATGAAACTGTAAGATGTTTTAAAAAGTATTCTCCAGATCAGAATATTGGTGCTACTGTTGAAAATATTCTATCAGATACTCTTGGTGTAGAACAAGATCGTTATAAAGTTGAACTAACATCTAATTCATATGGTTTCATTGGAAATTTAAAAAAACCATTTCCCACAATAACGTGGTTAGCAAAAAAATCTGTTACTAAAACTAAAGGTGGTGGAAGTGCGGGATTTTTATTCTATCAAACTAAGTCTGGATATAAATTTAGATCTGTTGATACTTTGATGAGACAAGAAACTTATAAACTTGTAAATGAATCTGGTGACAAATTAAAAGCACCTCCATTTTATTATGGAGAAGCAACACAAGGATTTGATGGAAATGATAGACCTGTAAATACTGATTTTAAAATATTAAAATTTGCAATACAACAAAATAGTGATATTCTTAGAGATTTAAGATTAGGAACTTATTGCACTTCTGGTATGTATTTTAATCCGTATAACTTTGAATTTGAAAGTAAAATTTATAAAAGAAAAGATGAAATAAAGAAAGATAATATGTCTTTGATGGGTTCTGAAGATCCTACAAGATATCCTCTAAAACTTGATCCTGATAATAAAACAGGTTCTGATGATACTATTGAAGATTCTGTATCTAGAACTCTTACTGGAATTTCTGATATAGGTGTCTTAGCAAGAGAAGATACAAATCATCTTAAAAAATCTGATCCATTAAAGTTTCAAATGCAATCTGTTACAAGATATAATACATTATTTACAAATGTATTAGAAATGATGATTCCTCTCAATTCAAATTTAGAAGCAGGAATGTGTGTTGAATGTGAGTTTCCTCCAATGTCCACATCAGGACCTGCAGGAGATGCTATAGATAGTAAACAAAGTGGTGTGTATATAATAAAAGAATTATGCCATCATTATGATGTTGAAAAATCCTATACGTCTATGAAACTTCTAAAAGATTTTGCAGGAGATAATCCTGATAGGGTAGAAGAACAGCAGGAGGATGTAGATTAATGATAGATGATACAAGTAATATAAAAACTAATTTTCTAGGAAAAGATGGTTTTAGATGGTGGATAGGGCAAGTTCCTCCATCTCCTAATCATAAGGTAAATGCAACTTTTAATAAAAATTGGGGTCTTAAAAGAAGAGTCAGGATCATGGGTTATCATCCTGATGAGAAAAAGTTACCAGATGTAGATTTACCTTTGGCAATCGTATTATTACCTCCAACTGCAGGAACTGGAGCGAAAAATCAGGCACAGTCAATTTACATTGAGCCTGGAGAAATTGTATTAGGATTTTTCTTAGATGGAGATGATGCTCAAGTTCCTGCGATCATTGCAAGTTTTGGTAGAACCAGTAAAGCCAGTGAGGCATTTGCAGAGTATAGCGGTGCCTATAAACCATTTACAGGATATACTAAAGAAATACCTAGAGAAAAATATGAACAGAATAAAGCAGTTCATGTTCAAGAATCTAATGAAGAAAGAGTTGATAGTGTAAAAACTCCACTTGTAGTACCTCCAACAGATGCGGAGAAGGAGGAAAATGTATCTGTAAGTCATAATATTGGTAGAGAAGTTGTTGTTCCTAGTGCTTGTAAAGATAGTAGCACGGCTAAGGTATCAGCAAGTGTTAATAATTTTCTAGGTGATTTTAAAAGTCTTTCAAGTATGGGAGAGGGACAGTCTGGAAAAATAAATCAATTGATAAAAAATACTACTAAAGGCATAACAAAAAATGTAAATGGTTTAGTTGGAGAGATTAGTCAAAATGTTGTAGGAGAATTAACGGGACAAGTCCAACAAGGGTTACAAGTATTATACAAAGGTGTTTTTAATAATGTACTGGCAATATCAGGTAATCCTGTAGCAGCACACTTAGCTGGTGTGGCAGCACAGCAAGCCATGGCTGGTCCGATTTCTTCTTTTCAGGAAGAACTACCATGTATGGCGGGTAATGTTGCTAGTGGTTTATCTGGAACAACTGAGAAAATGCTTCAATCAATGACAGGTTCATATGATAATGTTCAGGGATTCCCACAATGTATGTCAGATCAATTTACAGGAGCACTTTTAAATAATATAGTTGATAGTATTGGAGATACTTTAGCAGGTCCTCTTGGAACTATAAGTAAAGTAATATCTAAAGGATTCAATATTTCTAATACGATTAGAAGTAAAGTTGATATGATTAGTGGATCAGGTGCATCATTTGATTGTGGACAGGGAATTGATAAATGTACTGGTCTAAGTGGAGGATTTAAGATAGGAGGAGGACCTCTTAATTCTGCATTAAGTGGTTTAGAAGATGTATTATCAGCAGCAAATGGATTTGCTAATACTTTAGGAGGAGTTGAGAGTTCATTAGATACAGATTTAAATATTCCTAATTTTAATAAATCTTTCAGCGATCCCACAGGAGAGTGTTTTGGTGGAAAAAAATCATCTGCAACTTGTGGTAAACCAAAAGTTAGAATATTTGGTGGTAATGGATACGGAGCTGCAGGGGAAACTATTATGGGTGTGTTGAATGGTGAAATTGGTGATCCAGAAACCACTGCAAGTGTTATTGGTCTCAGAGTTACTAAACCTGGTGTTGGATATGAGTTTCCTCCCTTTGTTGAAATTATAGATGAATGCAAACAAGGATATGGTGCAATTGCTAGATCAATTATCAAAGATGGAGAAGTTGTAGGTCTTTATCTTGTATCTGAAGGGGAAGGATATCCACCAGGAGAAATAGAAGACTTTGGTGTTGTTGATACAATAGTGGATAATCCTGGATTAGGATATTCAGAAAATGATACAGCGACTGATCAGTTTGGAAATCGATATTCATTAGTTGTTGATAAGGGAAGTATAGTTTCTGTTAAACCGCTAAATATCAATATAACTACTCTCTTACCGTTAATTACAATCCAAAGTTCTACTGGAAGTGGTGCTTTGATTAGACCAGTTTTAGGAACTCCTAAACCAACAGCAGAAATAAAACAGGTTATTGATTGTATTGATCCAGAGGAGAATAACTTGGTTGGTTATGTAAAAGGAAAACCATACTACGGACCTTATCATATTCATCCAACAAGAGGTGTAAAAATGGTTGGTATCGCACATACAACCACACCTCATGAAATAATATATGATACTCCAGAACAAAGTTTTGGATCAAGAGTTAGCGTTGCGTCTACATCTCAACCAACTATGCAGACAAATGTTCCCGACACCACAGTACAGACTACTTCAAGTAGCACTACAACAACTACAACTACCACTACAACATCTGGAACAACTTCTGGATCTACAACATCCTCAACACCTAGTTCGTCATCTCCACCAAGCAGTTCAGGAGGTTACGGGTCAAGTTCGTCATCAAGTTCGTCATCAAGTTCAAGCAGTAGTTCCTCAAGTTCAAGCAGTAGTTCCTCAAGTTCAAGCAGCAGTTCGTCAGGTGGTGATTCTGGTGGCAGTGGTTCTTCTGGTTCTGGCGGGTCTTCGGGATCAGGTGGGGGTGGATCGTCAGGCGGTGGCGGTGGATATGGAGGTGGATACTAATGCCTAATGGAAGACCAAACGAAACTTTAAATTGGGATAGAAGAAAATTTATTACTTTGGGTCCTGATTTTAGAATTGATGCTAATGATCCTAAGATGGGAAATAGGGGAAATTTGTCATGGTTGATATATGGTGTAAATGATGATGGGGATAAGTCATCTATGTTCCAAAATAATGATGGAACATTAAGTATTGATAGTAGTAGAAAAATAGAAATTGTTGCTGGTGCAAATAACGAAAATGAAAAAGAGGAGGATATATCTATAACTGCTGTCAAAGGAGGAATTACTATTACATGTAGTGGTAATGGACAAGTTAAAATTTCAGCATCTAATATTCTTTTACAAGCAGATGAAGATATTGATATACAAGCAGGAAGAAATTTAACTTTAAATGCTAAAAGTGGAACATTAGATATAAATGGATTCAAAGCTAATGTATCTGCTAAGTTGGGTAATCTTCCAAAAGGTTTAGGTATAGACTTTGCTAAAAATGCGTTTGCAGGAAGTTTTGTTGGTCCTGATTTCTTAGAATCAGCATTGGGTGGAGCATTACCTCAACTTACTGATGTAGCAAGTTCATTTAGTGGTAAACTTGAATCTCAATTAAAAGATAAACTTCCTGATCTACAAGCAGGGATTGGAAATGCTACTGAAGGATTGACAGATAGTTTAAATAAGATTGATACAAATGCACTTCAAGATCAATTAAAAGGGCAACTTAGTCAAGATTCAATAAAGAATCTATTTGGAGGTTTAGGATAAGTGGAAGAAGAACAGAAAGATCTGACCATAATTGGAAAACCAACCATCCAGAATGAGGATGCAAAGTTTTATAAGGATGTTTATGTTTTTGGTAAATTATATTATGATTTTGATGGGGATGATAATCAATTTGGAGACCTTAATGTAATAGGTAACGCTCTTTTTAATGGCATTAGCACATTCAAAGGTGCAGTAAATTTTGATCAGGAATTAGAAGAATTACAGGTAGGAATATTAACTGTTACTGATGTTTTTAGAGTTGGTGGTGCAGACGGAAACCCAGAGGGTGCAAGTTTAATAATAAAAGAAAGCGATGGTAGATTAGGCTTAGGAACATTAAATCCAACAAGAAGGTTGGATGTTGTTGGCGACATGAGATTGAGTGCCAACCTATATGACTCAACTAATAATCCTGGTGTTTTAGGAGCATTCTTAACAAAAGATGCTCAAGGTGTAAAATGGGTAGAATTTGAACCTTCATTCAGTGAAGGTATCTTTGTCTATAACGAAGAGACTCTTGTAGGTACTTCATCATTCCGTGGTTTAAACTTGATTACTAGTGGTGGTGGATCTCTAAAAGAATTAGTAGAAGGTTCTGTAAATCCAAATAACCCTAACATTGCAGATATTGCAATTAGAACCTTTTGGGAAAAGAGACCTGCGGGACTTGTAACTAACTCATACATTGGTATTGGTCTTACACTTCCACAAAATCATCTTCATGTTCAAGGCACTTCAAGATTCCAAGGAAATATAATTGTATTAGGTATCTCTAGTTTCTTCCAGAGATCAGAGTTTACTCAAGGATTCAATGCAACAGGTGCAGGATCTACAATAGATGCTGAATTAAAAGTTACTGGAATAACAACTGTAGATAATGATTTCAGTGTAACAGGAGATGGTAAAGGTTTATTTGAAAATGAAATAAATGTTGAGGGACCTACTCAACTTGATGATACTTTATTTGTAGGATCAGCATCTACTTTAAGTGGATCTTTAAGAGTTGTAGGTGTATCTACATTAGAGAATAGACTTGATGTTGGTGCAGGTGCATCAATTACAGAAAACTTACAAGTTGGAACTTCAGCAACAATCTTTGGTACAATGGAAGTTGGTGCTGCTGCAACTTTCAAAGATAAACTAACAGTAGAAAAGGATACAAAGTTAGAACAGTTACTTGAAGTGTCGGGTGCGACTACTCTTCAAAATACTTTAGTAGTTGCAAATAATACAACCCTTCAAAATCAATTAAATGTTATTAATGATGTTGATTTTGATTCTGCGTTCAATGTAGATGGAGATTCGACTCTTGAGGGAACATTAAAAGTAGGTCCTGATGGAACAGTAATTACAACAACTGGTATAGGATCAGTTGGTTTTGGAACCAATCAACCATCAAGAGACATTGAAATAAACAATAAAGATGTTTTCTTTAATCAAGGAGCAGTATATGATTCTGATAATAATGTAGGATTTAATTCATTTACAACTGCTGAAGATGTAAGAGTTCCTAAATCAGTTTTTGCATCAGTAGGTGTTGGTACAACTGGATTAATAGCACCTAGATTTTATGATGCAGCTGCATTACTAAGACAGAATGCTGATTTCATTGCTGCGGAATCAGTTGGATTTATTACTAGCACCGAATACTTAAATCCTAGTTTCTCTTTGACAACTTCAAACTATCGAAACTGTAGAGATGATATTAAATCAATTTTATACTCTGTTGCAAATGATATAACAAAAGGTGGTAATTCTCAGAGTGTTGGTGCAGGATTATCTTATTACAATGGAAATACTTTATTGCATATCACTGGTACAGATGATAGTGGTTACTCAATTAAAGATGCAACTGTAACAGCAGTTGATTATGCTTCTAAGGTTGCAAAATATGTTATTAATAATGCTCCATATCCAAGATCATATCAGATTGATGCAATCGATACTGAGTATGCTGCATCTTCAAGATTGATTGAACTTAATAAGGATTTTATTGCTACAGAGACAGTAGATAGAATATTGGCAACATATCCTTCTCATAATATTACTGGTGGATCTCAAGCTTGTGTTGATGATGTTAAGCAAGTATTAGATGCGATTATGTATAATCTATCGTTTGATGGTAATGATAGAGTTTATGATGCTACAAGATATTATGTTGATGGTAGATTTGTAGCAGGAGAGGAGACAGAAGTATTATATGGTTACAACCAAATGCTTGTGGTTGTAAATGATGTTATAAGAAATAATACTGTTGCAAAAGTATCTGGTACACTGAATACATTTACTCAAATTACAACAGGATCTGCTGTATCCCGTGTTGCTCAAGTTGCATCTGTAACATCATTAGTTGGTATCGTAACTGTTGGTGTAGGACTTACAAGATTACCAGATACTAGAACAGATTCATATGCGTTATTCTCTGCACAAGTAATTGATCAAACAGTATTACCAGATTCTGCTAGGAATAGTAATCATGACCCAGAGGGATGTGCAAATGTATATTCTGCAATTAATACTCTTGTTGGTATTACTAGCACAATTATTGGAATAGGTACTACAGGTGCACCAACAATAACCTTCCCAGATAGTAAAGTAGTTTGGGCACCAAGAGGTGGAGATTCTAAAAATATAATTTATGTCTCTAAGTTTGGAAATGATGCTAATAGTGGTAGA
>CEWG01192566.1_pt1 | contig 12741 bp, 8 predicted proteins | sample 361411 | NCBI WGS metagenome assembly CEWG01 (sample SAMEA2622173, study PRJEB7988) | marine metagenome | biome: marine biome (ENVO:00000447); feature: surface water layer (ENVO:00002042); material: "saline water (ENVO:00002010), including plankton (ENVO:xxxxxxxx)" | depth 5 m | reverse complement strand
TTGTAGAACTACCATAAGTTCCAGCAGTTACGGTTGTTCCTGTTCGATTAATATTTGTGATAGTGGCAGAATCAGAAAGTAAAGATCCTGTTATCGTTACACCCGAATCAGTGGTAGTAAATTTTGTTTGATTGTTAAATCTTAATGTAACAGCACCGCCTGAGAGGAATGAAGCAGCAGTTTCTGTTTGAGTTGAGTTCTTAACATTTAGGTTATTAGTCGCAAGTACTAATGAACCAGTTCCAGCATCTTGTATTATTGAATTATTTGTGTCATGGAATATTTTTAAATCACTATCATTACCAAAGGTAATCTTACTATTATCATTGACAAAGAAACCATGTTTTAGGTATTCGTCTTTAATCTCTGCGCTGTCAATAGCAAGTGTATTAGTAGCTGCGTCATATTTAATACCACTTCCACCAAGTATGGCTTCATCTAAAGCAGCATTAAAGTCAGAGTCAAAGTTAGCTTTAGTATAAACTTGTTCAACATCAAAACTAAATCTACCAGAAGCAGAATCGTATGAAAGATCTCCACCTGCAGAGAAAAATCCTCTGATTTGGTCTCTACTACCTTCAACATCAATAGGAGACGAAGCACCAGTTGAGTCTAGTATTCTAAGTCCACCATCAGAATCATGTAGCGAAAGTGTGCCTAAATTAATAGTATTACCACTTATATGTAGAGCTTTCCACTTTTTAGTAGGAGTTCCTAAAGAGAATTCAGAATCACGAAGAGGTACTAAATCAGTACGTACGTTTAAATGATCTGAATCTGCTCTTGCTCGAGTGTAGTATAGATTACTACCTTCAGGAACATTACTAGTGGATGCACTAAGTGTAAACGTATACGTATCACTATCAGGTGCAAAAGCAGTGGTAATACCATTGACACCTTTAACGCTCGAAGTAGTGTATGCTCCGCCAACAGCTGCAGCAGAGTCAAATACTAATAGATGACCTCTTTGTCTACCATCAGTTTTTGCACCTGTAATAGTAAATAATGTTGAACTACCACTAGACGCTGTTCTAAATACTGGTGTTCCGACGGTTATCTTTTTAACGCGTGTTGTTGGAAGACCTACTTTTATGACCATTTAATTACTCCTACTTTGTTACCGAAGGAGTTACTGTTATTTGACCCTCTAAAATTCTTTCAATTATTGTAGCGCTTGAACTATCTTGATAAGATAACTCAATGTCATAAACATAGCGACCAGCTTTTAAGGCGTCTGTCTGTGTATTTGTTAAAGATAAAGTTGCAACACCATCTGCAGCCGGTGTCTCTATAGTAGTTGTAAAAGCAGTTGCTTCTCCTGAACTATCAGAGTAAGACTTCTTAATCTTACCAGCAAGAGTATGATTAGCTAAGTTTTTCTTAGCTCCATTTACATCAACGAGTTCAAGCTCTATTGTAACATCAGCTCCTTGATCTATGGTAATTTCTTCGAATTGAGCCATGTTTGTCCTTAACTTGGTTTAGTTGGCCATGATATGCTTGATTTATCTAAATTTCCATTTGCGAGTAATTTAGGCGAGCTCGATGCAGGCAAATCTCTCAATGCTTGTCTATAAGTTTTCCAATTTGTAGGTACGCTCGTCCCAGTTTCCATAGCTTTTGTTACTACCCAATCTGTTTCTTTCAAGTATTGATCTCTTTGAGTCCTTAAAGCGACACCAGGAGCCGCGTTATCCATCTCATCCATTTTATTTTTAATTTGAGTCCATGTTACTCCAAAATCATTAGGGTCTGTAGAGAACTCAGCTACACCGCTAGAACTGCGGTTTATTACCTTACGAAACTTAGTTTTAAATTCAGCCGCAGTTGAAATATCTAAACCATCTATTCGATATTCAGTTATTCCTAATTCATATAATGTGTCATGTATATTAGCCATTTTATCTCCTATTACGATGGTCTCATTTGAACAGCAACGTATTGAAAACTAGCACCTGATATACTCGCTCCAGGGGGTAAGAATGTGGCAAAAGTATCAAACGTGCCACCATCTCCATCTCTCATACTAAGCGTATGCCCTGAACCACCAACTGTTACTGTAAAATCACCACCACTAGATGAATTGGTTCTTCCCGAAATAAATGTTGGATAAGTGCTAGCAGTAAAACTGGTTTCTGAACCGCTAGATATCGCTGAGCTACTATTACCGGCTACAGCTCCATTATTAATATTGAGTGTTCCACCTGAAAATGATAAACCAGTTCCTGCAGATATGTTATTAGTTATCGTAACTGCACCAGTTCCTCCACTTATTGCAATATTAGTACCTGCAACTATTGATGTGACACCAGTATTTGATATTGCACCAGATGAAAGTCCAATTCCTGTTGATGCAGAAAAATGAGCTCTTACTTCAGATGCACTCGGTCCGGTGTAAGTTATAACTCCTGTACCACTATTATAAGCTATACTTCCATCACCACCAGCATCAGTTACACTAATCGCATTTTTAGCATCACTATCAGCTCTTGCAGTAGTATAATATAAATTAGCACCTTCTGTTAAGTTAGCCGTTGTTTTTGTAGCTAATCTTGTATCAAATAAGGCATTAGATATTGACGAATCAATAAAATCAGTACCACGCTTTGGTATTAGTGAATCTACCCTGTTTGAATCTAAATAGTTGTTAGCATCTATAAGTTGTAGTATAGTAGATGAGTCAGTCTTTTCAGACTGAACTTTAAGTTCATTTATAGCTGCAACTAAATTAGTTTTATTTGTAGTATCTAATGAAGCTTTTGTACCAAGATCAGACGATATGGTATTAGTTTTGGTAACCCACGTTGCAATAGGATCGCTAAGATTAATCGTTGTTGCCATTTTTATCCTCTACTAACTTCATCAAGATGTTCTTAATATCAGTGACATCTCTTTTAATATCTTCTATTTCTTGCTGTCTATCGTTAAATAGTTTTTTTCTTTCTCTTGCTGCAGTCATAGCATTGCTATTTATATTTAATATTGCACCAGAATTCCTATCTCTTACAAGATCTGGATGTCCTTCAACTTTAACGTGTTTATTCATTATGTTACCAAAGCTATGATTCTGAGATCTCTAATGGCAGGTACTTTTGAACTATTTGAAGAGTTCATCACGATCTTCACTTGAAACTTTGTAAATGCATTTAGACCACCAACTTGTCCACCAGCTAAATACTCGTATTCTCTAAATGTTGACTTATCATCATCTGCTGGATTACTTCCTTCTTGTCCAACTTCAATATAAGTTTGTCCAGTTAAATCATCGTCTGCAGTTCCTGTTCTAAAGTAAACTCTAAAGCTAGCTGCATCAGGTCTATTTGCTGCAAAAAGTATTTTTAATCCAACCGCAGATTCTTCTAACACAACTGGTTTCGTAACATGCTTAGCTGCAGATGTACCATCTTGGTTATCAGTTTCGTCTACTATAGATATTGGAACATTTCGATTTACAGTTATACCGCTTGCTGAATCTTGATGATCTATTATGTTTTCGAAACCTAATAAGTTTAATCTTTGTAGATCTATAACTGGACTAACTTTAGTATCATTTGTTGTTAATGTAAGTTTTACATTTGCAGATGGATCTAAAGAAGCAGTTGTCTGATTCGAATCGGATAACACAATACCTGGCGTGTTGTTAAAGTTAATTTCATTTAGTTGGCAATCAATAAAGCTTCCTGCGCTATACGTAGATCCTGCTCCACTAGTAGCACTTCTTTTTACTGATCCAGCATATGATACTCCGTTTGTAAGTTTAATTTGACCTGTCACAGTAGTATTAGGAGCAATCATTGCTTGTACTTGTGGGACAAATATATCAACTACACTATTTTGAGTTGCTGTAACTGCAGATCCACCTCCAAAAAGTGTGGAAGTTGGAGCACTATCAGTTTTGAAAGTATATCCTGTATGATCGACTGCAGTAATAATATGACTTCCGTTGAAGTCTGAAGCAGCAACTGTACCTATAGCAGCGTTCACTCCAGATATTGTAACTGCATCACCTTTTGCAAAGCCATGACCAAAATGTGTAACTCTTACATCAGAATCAGCTGCTGTTGTACGGAATGGGTTTGAGCTTAATAGTTGAGCTGCAACTGGTGAATTCTTTAGTAAAGCTACACCAGATGTACTAAACTCTGCTCTGAAAAGTTCGAACATTAAATCTTTAGTTTGCTCAGGTGTCCATGTTGCGCCATTCTGTGATAAGAATAAAGAACCTAAACTCGGTTGTCTATTTATCCTTTCGCTTGAAGATCCTAAGACAAACTCATATGTTTCAGCTACATAAACAGTATACGCAGTTGATTCAGCTAAGAGCACCACAGCATATTCTTGACCAGGTGTTAGATATACTGGCTCATCAAAAGTAAACGTTGTTGGAGCAGCTCTAACAGCAGACATCGTAGTTGACCCTGTTAATGGTGTCACATTTGTAATTTGATTTGGTTGTAGAAACTTAACAGCTCCTGAAATTGGCCTATCTGTAGGCACACCATTTTCTATTCTTCTTATTTGTGCTTGTACTGGAACACCAAAGTTATCTTCTTTGGTAGCGAAAAATACATTAACTTTAGTGACGTGTATTCCATTTGGGTTTTCTACATCGCTTACAAAGAATGATTGTGCTAATGGATCTCTTCGTTGTACTATTTCTTCGACTACGAATCTTTCTTCGATACGCACATCTTGGAATGTTCGTTGTCTTGTTTCAAGCACGCCATTCGCCGAGAACGTTGCACTTGCAGTTGATATAGCATTCGAATCAACTCCTCCTGTAATATCAAGTAACTTGAATGTTTGCGCACCAGTATTAAACTTAGTGGTTGATGTACTTGGAATTATGAAAGATCCAATAATTTTTCCGTTACTATCAGATATTAAGTTAGTTGCTCCGCTAGGATGCGCAGTGTTATTTGTAAAAAGGTTTCCAGCATCGTCTGTTCGAGTTGAGAATCTTGTAAATTCTGAACTATCTTCTTGTCGTGTAAAGTTACTAATATCAGTATTTCCAAAATACGCAAAGTGTTGTGTCTTTCTTCTTAGCCCTTGTGCTCTGAAAAATACCTTTATTGATCTCATAAATGGTAAGATACTAATATCTAAAACTCTGTCATTTACAAAATCACGTCTTGTTGTTACTCGACCCCTTACAAGGACTCTATTACCTTGTGGAAAACCAATCCAGTTATTTCTCCAAATTGATAAGCTTGATGTTGTTATACTATTTCTATCAACGAACTCAGTACCACCTGCAACTATATTATCTGCTAAATATTCTGTTTCAACCCATGTATCTGTCTGAGGTGAAAGATCAATGTGTCCTCGAGATTGTATCACCGCAAATGGATTAATATTTTCTGTAGCTGTTGCTAAGTCTTGCTTTATAAAACTTACAGCGTCATTAGAAATTGGTAATAAAGCTATGTCAGCTTTTCTATCAGTAGTTGTATCACCACTTGCTGAATCATAAATTAACCTTACAGCCTTTGGTCTATTTCTTGGACCTAAAGTACCATCTTCTGTATTAATAACAGCTCTTTGCTCTAAATTTTGAAGATCACTAAATGTGTAGTCTACAAAGTTATCTACTAAGAAACCCGCTTTTGTTCTTGCATTTCCTGCTGAGTCTAATACAGCCAAAGAAGAAGTGTTTAATTCTAATAAACTCAACGATGTGAGTTCTTCTATTCTATCGATTCTATTTTCAAGACCTGCAATGTCTGCCATAGTAAATCGTTTATTGTTTACTATTTGAGCAGATAAATCTTTTGCATCAATTGTTTTTGGATTTAAATCAATATTATAAAGCGCCATCGCACCAGCTGGAACTGGTGGCAATTCAGGTGTTAGTGATGGAGTTCCTTGAATATATCTTAATTCTCCAGTTGGTATTCTTCGACCTCTGATGTCTTTAGTAGCAGCAACTAATCTATCTTTTCTTGGTAAAAAGTATGTTACATTTGCTGTTGGGTTTGCACCAGGTTGTGGCAAGAGATGAATTAATGGGTTATTCGCATCACCATCTGAATCAAATGTAACGTCAAACGTATGAGATTTTCCACCAAATAGCGTACTAGAATTTTCTTTAGTAGCTACTGGTCTAAAATCTAAAACATCTCTTAAACTTACTACGGTACCATCAGCTAGTGTATGATCAGGAATTGTATCATATTCAACTCCTCCATGTAATACACCTGCACCACCATTTGCTGGGGTTTCTTGATTTTTATATGATGTTACATCAAAATAACATCTTTGGCCAGCGAGTGATCCAGCAAGAGTATCTTCATGATTAAAATGCTGAAATCTTACAAATATATTACCGCTAGGAATAGTAACACCAGCTTTTGGCAGCAGCCTTCCAATTCCATAAAAGTTATCTCTTTGACCGTTATCTAATGTAAAGTTATCTGAAAGATCAGCTCCATTTGAATCAATAGCTTTGATAGATTTTACAGCGAATATATCGGGCTGATCTAAACTTAAGAATTTAAACCCTGCACCATCAGAATCGGCAACAGCAGGGAATGTTTTTGTAATTGTACTTTCTGTCAAAGTCTTAGTTCTCTGTGACATATTCGTACCACCAGAAATTAGAACTTGAGCTAAGACATCATAATCTTGGCCAGTTACTAACCCTGAAATATTAAAGTTACTTGTGTTATTAACTATGGTTGCAGGTACTATAGCTGAATCAGTATCTGATACAACCCAAGTTGCGCCTCCAAAAAATGAATTAATTCCAGTTGTTAAGGCACCAGCACCTTGGTTTGTTATTGAAGTTCCTGAAACACTACTTAATAACAAACGTTTTTGAGCAACCATCTGAACACCAGTCACACCGTCAAATGCTGGTCTTGTTCGTGGTAATGGAAATAGTAGAGAATTATTTGAAGTTTCTTTTAGTACAGCTAAACCGCCTTCTAACACTACGTTCACATAATCTGTACTGCCTTTTCCAAAACTTTTGGTTGAAGCAAAAGATTTACCAGTATCCATTCGAATATCAAAAAGATAAAATCTATAATGACCCGATGCATCTCGATATATTGCTCTACACCTGGCTGTACCAATTGTAGATCCACCATGATCTACTGCAGATCTTAAATTAAATCTACCGAACGTTTGAATATCTGGAAGACCTTGATTAACTAGGTCAGCATTGTTTCCTGTTATATCATTTCCGTAACCTAACACATAGTTACCATAATTTGAAGTCGCAGTCTCGCTATTAATTGTTGTAGTAGTGGTTGATTTTGGAACCACAATATCTCTTTCATCAAGTTCTAATCTAAATCCATCAACATATGCAATGCCATCTGAAACATGCAGCTTTAAGCTTGCTGAATCAACATTAGTAAAACTAATATTAAATGGTTTTGCAACATAGTTACCTGATTCTTCTTTTGTTCTTTGAGCTAATAAGTTATTAAGTTGATTATATGATTCTGTAACTGTAACTTCATCTGCTAATTTACCACTTGCTACTCTTCCAAGATAAACAAAGTTGCTTGATCCAGCAGCGCTACGCGTAGTAAGTGTTAATCTTATTCGATATCGATCTGCACCAGGAGCTGCCACATTTGGTGATGCACCTTGATTATCAAATAACCCAGTATCATCAGCTGATGTTATAACTTCTTCTGAAACTAAAAACCCGATGTCGTCTGTAGGTGTAGATGAATATTTAGAAATAGTTGCAGTTTGAGCCGCAACAAAAACAAAATGTCCTTGTACAAAAAAGCTACCTTGTGTAATGCTTGCTCTTGTTCCTGCTCCAGTTGCAGACGAAGATGCAGTTGTCATATTAAATCCAGAACCTAAATCTGCATTTGATAAGACATTACCATTACCAACTCTTATTGGCGTGTTTGATGAAGTTCCTGCAGAAGTATCTGTATACTCAACTATCAGCGTATCGGGATCAGATCCACCAGCCGCTACTGTTTCTAATATTTTAACCTTAACAGCAGGATTTGGAGATTGCACAGTAAATATTTTTCCTACTAACTGTGTTTCATCAAATCCAGCAAATGGGTTTGATGCTAATTTAATAAACTCTACTTTGTTATTGAGAGTGACATTACCGCCGTTGACAGCACCACCTTCTCTAAATATATTAGATCCAAACCTTTCGATTTCTTTGTTTATTATTGTTTGAGATTGTGTAAGCTCTCGAGCTTGTAATGCTTTTCCACTGTTGAATAATATTCTGTGATAGTTATCACTATCTAAGAAATCGTCCTTATATACTCCGGAGAATGTTGTATTTGATACTGTTGATGCCATGGTTTAAACCGTTAATATTACTTTGATGTCTTCTTTTTGATCTGCACTTCTTATGATTCTCGCCCTACTATCTATGTATAGCAATTCCCCACTAAATGGATCAATCTCTACAGAAGAATCTGTTGTAACAATGCCAGATCCTGCTGTTGTTCCAGTAATAGTTTCTGCTGGTGAGAAAAAGCCTGGACCTTTGTTTGTGATAATAAACTGATTATTTGTATGATAGTAAACTAATCCGTTACCAGAGCCGTTACTATCAACTTGATCGATCCATGCTATTGTTCCTGAATCACCTGTTATCTTTTGATCTGCTACTAAAGATCCTAAATTACCTTGAAGTGTTAATACCCTATTTGCTCGAGCAGAAGTAGTAGTTGCACGAACACCTGTTCTTAAGTTTAAGTTTCGTAATAAAGAAATCTGCCTAAAATCATTTGTGATATTAAAATCACCATCTTGTGTGCCGTCGGGTTTAACCACTGCCATTATCGATGATGATTTTAAATCAACACGTGGATCTGCTCCAATTCCGTCTCTTGGTCCTATGATTGGACGTATAATTCCTGCAGCAGTTGATCCTCCGCCGCTGAGCTCCATTCTTGCAACGTTGTAACCGCTTCCCATTCCTGAGTCGCTGATGTTACATGTCATCTCGACTTTTGCAATTTGACCGCCTGATATTGTACATGTAGCAGCTGCTCCTGTTCCATCACCGACTATCGTAATAGTAGGAGCAGAAGTATAACCTTCACCTGCATTTAATATTTCTGCGCCAAGTATTTGACCATTTTTATTATTTAAAGCTTGTGCTCTAATCTTTACTTGTTCTTGTTCTGTTGCTGTTGTATCATTACTTGAATCAATAAACTGTGTAGGTATAAAACCAGAACTTAGAAAGGTTGTAACTCTTGAAGATGATATTTCATATAAAAATTTCCAGATATAACCATCAGCAGTCTTAAATGCTTGTATATTATCAACACCTGCATCTTGAAATGATGGTTTTACTGTAGAAACGTTTCGATTTCCAGATGCATCCTTACTAGCTTGTAAACAAATATAAACGTGGTTGTCTTCTGTCAACACGTAGTATGTGTTCGTAGGATAACCAACAATATGGTCTGAAAACGCATCATATATGGTACCAGCTATCCAATTAGATCGAGGAACAACAAATGAAACATTTGAAGTAGCTATTTTCATAACTGATTCTAAATTATTTCTTGCCTCTCTTTCATCTTTTATATGTCTGAGAGGTGTAATAATATTATCATTAGCACTGTCATACTGATCTGACTTACCGATGCCGATGTAAAATTCATGGCTATCAGTAGCGTTAGTCATTTCTTGAAATAACAAATCGCTATATCTTACTTTTAGTGGGTCTGTTGCTATTGCTACCATATCTTATAATTCCTATGCTATTGTCATCACTGATTGGTTACCAACTAAGAACCAATTTGAACCATCCCATACACAAGTAACTCCTTCATTCTGAGCTAGTGCAAATGATGTTCCTCCAGCAAAATTGTCTGGCGTGACAGTCGCGACACCAGCACCTTTATTAGTAAATATTTTATACTCTCCTACAGTTGTTCCATCGTTTAATCCTACAGCTAATGCACTTCCTTTATTGCAAATAATGTAAGTTGCTGTATCAGATGCATCACCGTTAGCTGTTATAGTAACTGATGAGAATGCAGCCTTTGAAAGTTGAACTGAACCCTGTCCTTTTGTAGTTAAAAATATATTTAAATTTGTTCCACCGCCTGTAGCTGATAAAGTTGGACCAGTTGTTGACGCTCCGTTTGCAACTGTAAATTCATTAACAGCAGAACCAGTAGCAGTCACTTTAAATAGTTCATTCCCATTTGTATCATTTATAGATGTGCCTATCTTAGCTGTATTTAGTGTAGGCGTTGTTAATGTTTTATTTGTTAATGTTTGTGTATGTGTATCTAATACAATATTGCCACTAGAATTGGGTATAATGACATTTCTATCAGCCGAAGGATTCTCTACATATAACCTTGTTTCATTTGCATCTGCTGTTAAACCTTCGAATACAACTGAGCTATCTTCGAATCTAACTGTTGAAGCTAACGTTGAACTATCTCCAGGAGTTCCTAAGAAATCGTATATTTCTGAAAAATTCGCATTTATCTTAGTAGCAGCAGAACGAAGTGTATCACCTGTTCCGTCGTTAGCCGAACTTCCTGTTGAAATGTTTTGTCTTGTCATATTATATGCTCGTTATTGTTTATGTTATTTATATACTTATGATGCAGAGTCGCTCTTATACGATGTAAAAATTTCATTATCCATAGTCTCATAAGTCATTGACATGTCTGGACCAACGTTTGCGCTATCATCGAATGTAAATGAATTGGTCTGAATTAATTCTTTAATAGAAGTATAAAAGTTGCCTAGTGTTGTTGCTGTACTTGAATCGCTAGTAAAGTCAGATATAGCCTGATCAAGTCGTGTCCTAACACTAACTCCAGTGCTTGAATCTTGTATACCAGTAATATCTGAAAATGGAGTTGCTAGAATTAGTGCCGCGCTCTGAACTATTTTTATTGATGCATCTGCAGAATCAATCTTTGCAACACCTTCAGCAGAAGTTCCTAATTCAACTTCTGTAGCAGTTAAGACATCTCCTGCAAAATGGAAACCTGCAGGATGTACAAACTTTTTATATAGATTTTGGTAATCTGATACTGATATACCACATTTTACTAATATAGAGAATATCTGAAATCGTCCATTATCTTGAATAAATCTTTGTGATTCAACACCTGTTTGTGATTGACCTACAATAAAAATATTATCTTTTGGATAAGATATTTCAGCTTCTTGATTAAAAAATCCTCTAAAAAATCCTTCTGCAGAGTTTAAAGATCCTTTTGTTCTGTAAAACTCTCCAAGCAATTTTGCCATTAATCTTGGTTGTTTAAAAAAGGACGAAGCTTGTAAACCATTTCCTATTTCTTTTATCAATTCATCGAGATTTGCTGTGCTAGTTTGAGCAACATCTCTTGCATAAATTAATTCATTGATAATATGACCAAATCCGTGTGTTTGATTACTGTCTAAATGATCATGATACTTTTCGAGGAATGTTATAAATTTTGCGTTATCTTCTTCAAAATACTCGGGTACAACCTCACCGACTTTAGAAGTCCTTAGTGTGATTTTTCTTCTATTAAGATCTTCTAAATTATGTGGCATAACTACTTAATTACTATTGGTGTATTTTGAAAATCTAGTACGGCATTTGCTACTGATAGATCTTCATCAAACTTTAATATATGTTGACGAAGAGGTGTTATTGTGCTTTGATCTATAGGTGTTGAAGTTATTTTTATTACAGTACCTTCAATTGAACTAGGATTAAATTGCACTAAAGATATAGATCCACTAGCTGCATTATAAGATCCAACATTATCGTTTAATACTGCACCAGTTGAATTTACTATTTGAATTGTGTTCGAAGCCAGTTTATTTTTTAACGTACATGTTTGACTTTGAAATGTAAAGTTAGATGAACTGATGATATGTTCCTCAGCATCGGGATTAGCAAGCTTCACTGGAAAGTTTATTGTATAATCAGTTGCTGTCCCAACTGTTGGTGATAATCTTTGTTGAACCTTAAGCGTCATCGATGTATTTAATATAGCAACGGATAAGTCATCAATAGTACCAGTTAGTATTGATCTTCTAAATACTTTTCCAAATGCATTTAAGTTATTATCAAAGAAACTTTTTATTTGGGCTTGAACATTAGTTTGAGTTGTTTCAGCCGTATCTCCAGTTAAATCTGGATCAAAGTTAAATGTAGTAGTTACTTCGACGAATGTATCGATAGGATCGCTGAACTCTGTATCTATAGACATAACAGCTAGATTTGCACTTAGTGCTGTTTTTATAGCATTTTTAGTATTAGTTTTGGCTGTTTCTGTTACGCTATCTTTAAATCTTAAACTTACATAAACAGAGCCGAAATCTGGTGGCACATTATCATTACCTCCCCAAGCTATAACATCGTCTAATACCGAAGAGTAATTTTTATTGATTATCGCTTTATAATCTTCTGCAGTTACCATTCTTTGCTGTGAAGAAAATGCAGCTGGTGCGTTTAATTTTATTGATGTGATAGATTCTTTTTCTGCACCTCCACCAGAATTTGAAACAGTAGTAACTGTTGGTGTAACACTAGTAGATCCTACCGTAACTGTAGATGAAGGGCTAAAAGAGGATGCATCGTTTGAAGCTGATCCTTGCACTTGAAAATATGTTACTTCTATCTTATTACCAGCTATCGGTGCTTTTCCGAGCACATTACCTTCTCCAAATGTAAGTTCATAAAAACCATTTGGTGTTTCTCTTACGATAAAAACTCGAGAGGTTGTATCAACCCTAACTGCATTTTTTATATCAGTATAC
>CEWG01018081.1_pt1 | contig 12751 bp, 12 predicted proteins | sample 361411 | NCBI WGS metagenome assembly CEWG01 (sample SAMEA2622173, study PRJEB7988) | marine metagenome | biome: marine biome (ENVO:00000447); feature: surface water layer (ENVO:00002042); material: "saline water (ENVO:00002010), including plankton (ENVO:xxxxxxxx)" | depth 5 m | reverse complement strand
TGAAGTCAGCTCTTCAATATTGCTCGTCCAGTTACTTATCAACTTTTTGAATGATTCATCGTTAATATCGGCAATAAATTCTTTTGGTAAAACTTCACTAATATTCCCACAATCAGTAGATAGAACAGGAACATTACAATATAGAGATTCATATAAAATCTTTGGAGATCCTTCTCTATCAGAAGATATAATCACAGCACATGCTTTGCTTAAGAGTGAAGCGACGTCATTCGTTTCAGGTTTTATCTCAATAATATCGTCTAATTTAAGATCATGTATTAAAGTTTTTAAGTTCTTTTCTAAGCGACCACTTCCTACCATTAACAATTTTCCATAATCAGGTTTCCAGGCTCTAATGAGCCTTTCAGGATTTTTCACTGGTTCGAATCTTCCTACATATAGAAAATATTCAGGGGATATTTTTTTAAAATTACTAAATCTATTTTCGTCTACCCAGTTTTCAAGAACCATAGATTTTTTTTGGGATATGTGTTCTAAAGATTTTGCACTTGCCCCAAAAATAAATTTAGATTTTTTAAAAGCTGACACATTTTTTTTTGTTCCATGAATAGTTGAGAAATGTAAATCAGCTTTAATAATATTTGTCATTTTTTGACCATGGGAATGGACTATATCAGGATTAATTTTTGCCATGGCATCTCTTAATTCCAACCATAATATTGGGGAAAAACGCCATCGATTAGTATTAATTGCCTTATAGTTGGCTCTAAATCTATTTTTAAATCTTTCTGGGCCAATCACTACAACCTCATTATTTTTGGATTGTTCATATGATAGTTCCTCAACATGTCTCTCAAGACCGGCAAATACTTTACTAGAAAATAAGTGAAGAATTTTCATAAAATTTCTAATAGTTTTTGAACCACTTTTTTTGTCTCGCATAAAGGTTCATTAATTTTTGGATGAACTAGATCTGCAGATTTAATGGATCTAGATAAAAAGTATCTGCTTGAATCAACGTAACCTATTTGACCGGAATCTTTTAACTTATCGATATTTCTTGTAACTTTTGTATTTCTTTTAGTAGCGTGCTGACCATCAGTGTGATGTTCATGATGAAAAACGTAAACTTTAGTATTTGTTGATAAGCCTTCATAAAGAACTGATACGCTCTCAGGAGTTAAAAAAGTAATCTCAGATTGTTTTATTTGTTCTGATAACCAATCCTCTTTCGTATCTTTCCAGCTAAAAAATTCTGCATTGGCTGAATGCTTTGGAATATCTAAATTTGGAGATCTTGGTGAAGTGGTAATTTTCCATTGATAATCTTTGAATAGATCATTTATAAGCCACTCAATTTGCTGTGTGACAACATTTTTTCGAAAATGATAATGGCGACTTTTCCCTCCAATTATTATTAATCCGGTTTTTGGCTTAGTTTCTAGATCAGAATATTTTGATAAAACACCTGCAGTAGTTATTACGTTTTTTGGTTTTCCTAAATAATAGGTATCCATATCAGGAACAATGGCAATATCAAACCATTGTGTTGGCCGCAAAGAAGGTTTCATCAATACAATCGTTTTAGCCTTAGGGTGATCTTTTTTTGCTGTAAGTATATGTTTGTGTGTATTATTTCCTGCGCCAAGGATTATGTCAGGCACAGAGCTATGATTCTCCCAAGAAGAGAATTGGTGAAGATTAATTTTTTTATACAGGCTAAATTCTGAAATAAGGGCCTCTACTTGCTTTTCATGGCCTTTTTTTCCATCTTTGAAGGCCCAAATGGTAATTTCTTCTTTTTGTTTTAAAGACATAGATTAAAATAATGCTACATGACTAATAATAATCAATACAAATCTATTTTTCTTTCAGATATTCATCTTGGATTTAATGGTTGTCAAAATGAGAAACTTGAGTCATTTCTTTCATCAGTAAAGTGTGAAAACTTATATCTCGTAGGCGATATTATAGATTTTTGGTCAATGGCAGATAATTTTTATTGGCCTGAAGAACATCAAAGGGTCTTGAATATTTTTGAAGCCAAAAAAGAAGAGGGTGCAAATGTGATTTATATATCCGGTAATCATGATGATCCTTTAAGAGACAAGGCCCTTATAAATAAACTTAAACTAAAAGATGATATACATAAAAAAATAATAGAAGTACTTGATAAATTTGAACATAAAGAAAAACATGATTTCATATCAGAAAAATACGGAAAATTTTTAATCTTGCATGGCGATCAATATGATGTGGTTACTTCAAATGCAAAATGGCTATCTAAATTAGGAGGTTTAATTTATGACGGACTCATTTATATAAACAGGCCATTATCCAAATATCTTAAAAACTTAACAAAAAAAATTGTGTCAGGAGCAAGTGGTTTTCAAAATTTAGTTAAAAAAGAATGCCATGATGGTGGTTATGAAGGCTTATTATGTGGCCATAATCACAGGCCTGAAATTTTAAAATTTGAAACCCATTCATATTTGAATACTGGAGATTGGGTTGAATCTTGTTCTGCTATAGTTGAGGAGCTAGATGGTACTATCAAACTAATTAAGATTGAAGAAGATTTAAAAATTAATACAATTTCAGAACTATGAACAAAATATTAATCATCACTGATGCATGGGAACCACAAGTTAATGGTGTGGTAACTACTATGACCACAGTCGTTGATAAGCTCAGAGAAAAGGATTTTGTTGTTGACGTGATTCATCCGGGTTTATTTCATACATTCCCATTACCAAATTATCCTGAAATATCTGTTGCATGGAATTTTTGGGATCTAAAGAAAAAAATTGAGAAGTCTAATCCTGATTTTGTGCATGTCTCAGTAGAGGGGCCGCTAGGCATAACAGGAAGACACTACTGTTTAGAGCATAATATTCCTTATACAACTTGTATTCATACAAAGTTTCCAGAGTATGTTTATGAGAGGTTTGGAATAGGTCTAGATGTAACTAAGGGGCTGCTCAAGTGGTTTCATAATTCAGCTGCAAAAACCTTGGTGAACACTGAAAGCCACAAAGAAGAATTAGAGGAAGATGGGTTTACAGATTTAGTTCTTTGGTCACGAGGCTTCGATAATAAAATTTTCTATCCATGTCCTGAAGGTGGTAAACAAAAATACCTTTTATATGTTGGGCGAGTAGCCGTGGAAAAAAATATAGAAGAATTCCTCAAGATGGAATCGGATTTACCTAAAGTTGTTGTTGGTGGAGGACCTAGTTTAAAGTCTTATGCTAAGCGATACCCTGAAGTCGAATTCGTTGGTTTTAAAAGAGGTAAAGAGCTAGCTGATTACTACAGGGATGCAGCTTGCTTTGTTTTTCCATCAATGACAGATACATTTGGCATAGTTTTAATTGAAGCTTTAGCATGTGGCACACCAATTGCAGGATTTGACGTAACAGGTCCTAAAGATATAGTTCTTGAGGGTGTGAATGGTTCGCTTGATAAAAAAGATTTAAAAGCAGCTGTTGAAAGAGCATTGCAAGTTGATAGAAATACTACCTTCGAATCATCAAAGATCTACACTTGGGATACAGTAGCCGATCAATTTATAAGCTCTTTAGTGCCTGTAAAATAATGTTTTTATTTCTACCAATTTCTGACGAAAATCCAGCATCACAAAAGCCATTATTAACCTGGTCTTTAATTGCATTAAACTTCTTAGTTTTTTTCTATCAGCTTTCACTTTCAGGTGCTGCTAATCAAATGCTAATAAACGAATTTGGAGTTAAGCCAAGCGTATTTTTTGAAATGCGTGACTTCCACACAATTATTACTTCAGCATTTATGCATGCAGGTTGGATGCATTTACTCTCTAATATGCTTTTTTTATATATTTATGGAGATAATATTGAGTCATATCTAGGCCGCATAAATTTCTTAATTTTTTATGTGTTAGGTGGTGTTGCTGCAGCATTACTTCAGGCTTTCTTCTCAGGTGGAGTAGATGTCCCAATGATTGGAGCGAGTGGTTGTATTGCAGCAATTATGGGCGCTTATTATGTCCTTTATCCGAAAGCTAAGATTAACGTGTTCTTATGGTTTTTTATTTTTATTCAGTTTATTAAAGTTCCTGCAAATATAGTTCTGCTTATGTGGATTATTGGTCAATTTATTTCAGCAGCTGGAGGTTCTTATTCTGGTGTAGCATATTTTGCTCATATAGGTGGCTTTCTATTTGGTTATTTAGCGATTCAATATTTCTTTAAAGAATATGTAGAAAAAGCTAGGGTCATTACAAACTATGAGATTGTAAGGGATAACGATCTACCAATTTCTAGGAAGAACAAATCACAAGGACTGACTAAAGATGATTGAAAATATTAAAAACAATTTGAGTGCTAATATAAAATGCGAACATTTAGAAATATTAGATGAAAGCCCAAATCATGGTGGATATTCTGGTGCGATTTCTCACGTAAAATTAATTATAGTTTCAGACGATTTTGAGGGTTTAGCGCTAATTAAGCGTCATCAACTGGTTTATAAAGCTTTAGGTTCATTAGTAGATGAAATTCATGCCATATCTATTGTCTCTAAAACTATTAATCAATGGAAAGAATCTAAAGAATTTATAGCTTCGCCAGATTGTGCTAAGAATTAATGATCAATATTTTTCAAAATATTTTAACGAACAATAGACTAATTCTATTTTTGCTTGGCTCGATCTTGGCTATAAGCTCATTAAATTTAGATAAGTTTAGATTTGATGCATCATCTGAAACTCTGGTCTTAGATAATGACCCTAGCTATGAGAATTATGAGGCAGTAAACGATAGGTTCTCTTCTTCAGAATTTCTTGTTGTAGCTTTAATTTATGAATCTATTTTTACGGATGAAGCACTAAATGAAATATTAATTTTAGAAAACCAAATCGAGGATATTGAGGGTGTGAGTAATATTATTTCTATCTTGGATGCACCTTTATTCGAACAGCCAAAACTATCACTAGTAAAATCTGCCACGAACGATAAATATCTTTTGGAAGACGAATTAAATTTAGATAGTGCTAAAAAAGAACTTATTGAAAGTCCTCTTTTTGAAGAACTGGTAATAAATAAATCTGGCAGTGCAGTAGCTATGCAGATTAATCTAAAAGAACTCGATGACTATAGTCTGGTTGTTAATAAGATAAGGAATGTTTTAGAAGCTAATAGTTTCTTTTCAAAAACCTTTCTTGCAGGGCCTGCAATGATTGTTACTGATACAATTTCTTTCATCAAGAAAGACGTTCAAAATTTTGGTTTTATTACTTTTATACTGTTCTTTCTTCTGCTAATTATCTTCTTTAGAGATTTCTGGTCTGCAACAATTATTATGACTAATGCAACACTAGTTATTTTTTTAACGATCTGTTTATTGGGTTTTTATGATTGGCCAATAAGCATTGTCTCATCAAATTTTTTAACTTTATTATTCATATCTTCAATTGCTGTTTCTGTTCATATCTTGGTGAAGCTTCACGAAGGGCAAAGAATTGATAATTCATATGCAGAATCCTTGGCAAAAATTTTTATGCCTTGCTTATACACAGCATTAACTACAATAGTTGGATTCTTATCACTCTTATTGAGTAACATTCAGCCGGTTATTGATTTCGGAAAAATGATGGCTTTAGGAGTCTTCATAAATCTGTTGGTATCCTTCACCTTTATTCCAGCATTAATTGGAACAATAAAGCTCAATGACTCAGAACAATTTTCTTTAGCAGATTTTTACTATCGAAATATCTATGTGGGATTTAAAAGCTTCTTTAAAAAAATAGCACTACCTTTAATCATCATATTTGTTCCTTTTTCTTTGTACCAGGCTTCAAATCTTAAAGTAGAGAACAAATTCATAGATTATTTCGATGAGTCAACTGAAATTCACCAAGGAATGAAATTTATTGACCAAGAATTGGGTGGCACAACACCATTAGAAATCGTTCTTTCATTACCAGATGAGGAAATTTTTGTAGATGAAGACGATCTTTTTTTTAGTGAAGGTTCAGAAACCAGTGAATATTGGTGGCGACAAAAAAATATGCGCATACTCAAAGATATTCAGAATGACTTGGATAATTTACCTGAGATTGGTAAAGCTTTAAGTATTGTGAATGGTGTATTGCTTGCAGAAAAGATTAACAATTTTAATGAAATGGGGGACTTGGAATTAGCTTTTGTAAAAAATTCTTTGCTGACAAACGAAAAGGCAAAAGATCTTCTTAGCAGTTACATTACGCCTGACAATAAAGAAGCTAGATTAACGTTAAGGATTCTTGATACCTATGAGGGCTTAAATAGAAATGATCTTATTAGCTCATTAGATAATTATTTATCTCTAAAACTAAAAGATACCGACATTTCTTATGAGATTACTGGTCTTGGCGTTCTATACAATAATTTATTGCAAAGCCTTTTTAGCTCTCAAATTAAAACGCTATCTTTTGTTTTTATTGCAATATTTCTAATGTTACTAATATTGTTTAGATCAATATATGTTGCGGCAGTAGTAATCTTTATACCTTCTATTGCAGTTGGCATAATATTCACAGCCATGGGATTATTCTCTATTCCTTTAGATATTATGACGATAACCATTGCATCAATTTCCGTAGGAATGTCAGTTGATTATGCAATACACATAGCATGGCGATTGAAAGAAGAACAAAAGAATTCTTTTAACACGGCAGAAAAAAATACAATCTACTCATCTGGTCAAGCGGTTCTTATAGCTGCATTAACTATTGTGATAGGGTTCTTAGTTTTTAGTTTCTCAAACTTTAATCCAACCATTCTCTTTGGCCTCTTGTCAGCATTATCAATATATCTGAGTGCCGAATTATCGCTGAGATTAATTCCAGCTATCTTAAATACGAAATAATTTTTTAAAGTTTTCAGTTGTTTGTGTGGCAACAATTTCTACATCTGTTTCAATTAGTCTACTGATGTCTTGGACTATATGTTCTAAGTAAAGCGGTTCATTTCTATTATTTTTTGGTCTAACTTCCAAATTTTTCGGAATTAAATAAGGAGCATCAGTTTCAACTAAAAGTCTATCTAAAGGAATGTACTTAATGATTTCTTGTAATTCTTTACCTCTTTTAGGATCACATACCCATCCTGTTATGCCTATATATAAACCAAGATCCAAAAATTTTTTTAGCTCATATTTTGTACCTGTAAAACAATGAACAATGCTCGTTGGTATGTTGTTCATGGAATCTTTCACCATAGGATAAAAATCCTTAAATGCATCACGATGATGTAAAAATAAAGGGTATTGTTCTTCTGTAGCTAATTCTATGAAAGCGTTGAAACATTTTTTTTGTATTTCTGGGCTCTGAAAATTTCTAAAATAATCAAGACCAACTTCACCAATTGCTTTTACCTGTTCATTTGATAAATAAGCTTTGAGGTTTTTTATAGTTTCAGGTTTTAATTCTGAAGCATGGTGTGGATGAATACCAACTGAGCTATAAATATTATTTTTAAGTTTGGAAGTAAGATTTATTATTTCATCAACTTCCTTCTCTTTTGATGCTGGGCAAAAGAAATACTTTACTCCATTGTCATTGGCCTTATGTAGAACGTCAGTAAGATCATTGTCAAAACTCTCATGATTAATATTGAAACAAGAATCTGCTAGTAACATTTGCATTTAATTTGGTAAACTCTAATCTAGTCTAAATGAGATTCCAAGGCACAAAAAGTTATATTGCTACAGAAGATTTAAAACTTGCAGTTGATGCAGCTTTAAGTCTAGAAAAACCATTGCTTGTAAAAGGGGAGCCAGGCACAGGAAAAACAATGCTTGCTTTAGAAGTTGCAGAGTCTTTGGGTATGAGGCTAATTGAGTGGCACATTAAATCGACTACCAAAGCATCACAAGGTCTTTATGAATATGATGCTGTATCAAGACTTAGGGATTCTCAGCTTGGAAACGAAAAAGTCCAAGATATTGCAAATTACATTAATAAAGGAAAACTATGGGATGCATTTACTGCAGATGAGCAGGTAGTGCTTCTAGTAGATGAGATAGACAAAGCAGATATTGAGTTTCCAAATGATCTATTACAAGAGTTAGATAGAATGGAATTCTATTGTTATGAACTAGACCAGACTATAAAAGCCAAGAATAGGCCACTTGTTATAATTACTTCGAACAATGAAAAAGATTTACCAGATGCTTTTTTAAGACGTTGTTTCTTTCATCACATAGCGTTTCCTGAAAGAGAGGTACTAGAAAAAATTATTTCAGTTCATATCCCAAAAATTAAAAAGAAATTACTAAAAGAGGCGATGGATGTTTTCTTTGATATAAGAAAAGTGCCTGGTATGAAGAAAAAACCTTCTACAAGCGAGTTAATTGATTGGTTAAAGCTAATAGTATCTGATGACATTGCTCAAGAAGTTTTAGCATCTAAAAATAAAAACTTAGTCCCTCCTTTATACGGAGCTCTTCTTAAAAATGAGCAGGACGTTGAACTTTTACAACGGTTAGCATTCATGACAAGAAGAGAGACTAATTAATGCTCATTAATTTATTTAATACCCTCAGATCATATGGAGTTCCTGTTAGCCTCAAGGAATTTCTCGATTTATTACGAGGGCTTGAGAAACAACTAGTTTTTGCTAATTGGGAAGATTTTTATTTTTTATCGAGAACAATTCTAGTTAAAGATGAAAAATACTTTGATAAATTTGATCGAGCTTTCGATGTTTATTTTAGAGGTATAAGCAATATGGATGATGTTTTGAAAATGATGATTCCAGATGAATGGATTAGAAAGGAATTTGAGAAGAATCTTACAGCTGAAGAACTTAATAAGATTAAAGATCTTGGAGGCCTTGAGAAATTAATGTCCGAATTCAAAAAAAGATTAGAGGAACAAGAAAAAGAACATCATGGTGGAAATAAATGGGTTGGTACTGCTGGAACATCACCTTTTGGTAATTCAGGTAACCATCCTAATGGCATAAGAGTTGGTGGTAAATCTAATAAGGGTATGGCTGCTAAGGTTTGGGAAGAAAGAAAATATGAAAATTTAGATGACTCTCTTCAGCTTGGGACAAGAAACATAAAAATAGCTCTTAGAAAATTAAGAAAGATGGCGCGAAAAGGGGAGAATTTTGAATTTAATCTTGATAACACAATTAAAAGTACAGCCAAAAATGCCGGCTACTTAGAGCTCGAGTATGTCAGAGAGAAATTAAATGATATTAATCTAATTGTTTTTTTTGATGTAGGCGGTTCAATGGATCCATTTGTAAAAATGTGTGAAGAATTATTCTCTGCGGCTAAGTCAGAATTCAAGAACTTAGAGTATTACTATTTTCATAATTGTATTTATGAATCTGTTTGGACAGATAATTTTAGAAGGAATGAAAATAGAATATTAACTCAAAGCATCATTAATAAATTTTCTCCTAATCACAAGGTATTGATTATTGGTGATGCAAGTATGGCTCCTTATGAGCTTACAAATGCCGGTGGTAGCATTGAGCACTGGAATAAAGAATCAGGGGAGTATTGGCTCCAAAAGATTCAAGCCTATTTCAACAAAACAGTTTGGCTAAACCCAGTTCATGAAGATCACTGGGATTATACATCCACTATAAAAATGATTAATCTCTTGATGGACGAAAAAATGTACCCATTAACTATTAGCGGCATTTCAGGTGCAGTGAACCATTTATCAAAAAGACAGTAATGAAGGCTTTAGAAATAAAAAATTTAACTAAAATATACGGAAATGATGTTCATGCCTTAAAAGGCATAGATCTTAGTGTTGAAAGGGGAGACTTCTTTGCCTTGCTAGGACCTAATGGTGCAGGAAAATCTACTACCATTGGAATAATCTCATCACTGGTAACTAAAAATGATGGATCAATATCAATATGTGGCGTAGATATTGATGATAATTTTCCATTAGCTAAATCTAAGCTTGGAGTAGTTAATCAAGAATTTAATTTCTCGCAATTTGAAAAAGTTCAAGATGTAATCATGGGGCAAGCTGGTTATTACGGAGTCGACCCAAAAACAGCCAAAGAAAAAACTGAACACTACCTAAAGAAATTGGGTATATGGGACAAAAGAGATGTATTCATCAGAGAATTATCTGGTGGTCAAAAAAGAAGAGTCATGATTATAAAAGCCTTAATACATGAACCAGAACTATTAATTTTAGACGAGCCTACGGCAGGGGTTGACATAGAATTGAGAAGAGGATTATGGGACTTTCTTATAGAAATTAACAAAAGTGGCACAACAATTATTCTAACAACGCATTACTTAGAGGAAGCTGAAAATCTTTGTCGAAATATTGCCATCATTGATAACGGTCAGATTATAGAAAATACAAAAATGGACCTTTTGTTACAACAATTGGAGAATCAAATTTTTACCATAGAAACAGAACAGGATCTTCCAAAAAATCTTAAAATTGATGGCTTTAAAACAAACATAGATGGAGAAAGAAAATTTTCTGTAATCGTTCCAAAAGATATTGCGATGAATAAGCTTTTTAACAATGAAGCATTCAAGCAATTAAAAGTAACGAACATAAAAAACCAAACTAATAGACTTGAAGAGCTTTTTATTAATTTAACATCAAAGAAATGAACCATTTACAGTCACTCAAAACATTAGCTTACGGCCAAGTAAGAAGAATTCTTAGAATATGGATTCAAACAATCATTCCGCCTGCAATAACCACAGCCCTATATTTCCTAATTTTTGGTGAGCTGATCGGCAGAAGAATCGGAGAAATGCCAGGATATGAAGGGCTAACTTATTTAGAATTTATGGTGCCTGGCTTAATAATGTTAGCTGTAATTACTAATTCTTATGCAAATGTAGCTTCTGCTTTTTTTGGAGCAAAATTTCAAAAAGCTATAGAGGAAATAATAATTTCTCCTATGCCAAATTGGTCAATTTTATTAGGTTTTATTGTTGGTGGTATTACAAGAGGCGTCTTGGTTGGCCTAGTTGTAGTTGCAGTAAGCTTATTCTTCACAACATTTGAAATTGTAAATCTACCACTTACATTGTTTTCGATACTGATCACCTCAACATTATTTTCAATTTTGGGTTTGATAAATGGAGTTTATGCAAAGACTTTTGATGATATAAGCATCATACCAACTTTTGTTTTAACACCTTTAATCTATCTTGGTGGAATTTTTTATTCCATTGAAATTTTAAGTGAACAATGGCAATTTTTTTCTAAGATTAATCCTATTCTTTACATAGTAAATTTCTTTAGATACGCAATGCTAGGAACATCGGAAATAGACCCATTATCTGGTTTTACTCTTATATGTGTTTTCACTGTAAGCTTCTTTCTTCTAGCTTATTATTTATTACTGAAAGGTATTGGAGTAAAGGAATAAGGTGGCAGGACCGCTTGGAAAAAAGGTTGATGCACCTTCGCACTATGCTCCAGAAATACTTTTTCCTATCTTAAGAAGTCAACAAAGGCACGAGAAAAACTTAATTGACCAAGATGGTTTTGATATATGGAATATCCATGAACTCTTTTGGTTAAATTTAAGTGAACAATCCCATCACGACCAGATTTCTATACACATCCCAGCTAATAGCAGAAGTACTATTGAGTCCAAATCGATGAAATTATTCATAAATTCATTAATTCATAGAAGGTTTAAAGATTTGGATGAGGTAAAAAATGAAATTAAGGCACAAGTTGAGGCTATAGTTGAAGCAAAGGTAATTATTGATGCTATTCACACTCAGATAAAATCAGAACATACACAAGTTACCGTTAGCAAAAATTTAACGGTAAATAAAACAAAATCTAACCAAATAAGCATGCAAAAATTTGGAGGCTTTAGATCATTATGTCCGGTTACCTCACAACCTGATATAGCTGAAATACTGATAGAAAGTGATATTCATAAGGATGATATGGAGGGTATTTCTTGTTACTTAGGTAGTTTTTTTGAGAGAGAATGTTTTCATGAGTTGTGCGTAGAGTTCATATGCAACGATCTTGTTAAAGCGGGCTTCAAAGTTAACAAAGTTGAAGGTTTCTTTGAGAGACGAGGAGGGATTGCAATAATTCCGATTAGATATCCTCGAAAAAATTAAGATATAATCGCATTTCCGGAGAGATGGCAGAGTGGTCGATCGCGCTATCTTGGAAAGGTAGTGAACGTTTGTAGCGTTCCGAGGGTTCGAATCCCTCTCTCTCCGCCAAAACAGTGATTTTCCTCGAATTTTATTCTTTTTGTTGGGTTTATTGGAGAATTCCTGTAAAAATTCACGTAAATCCTTGACTAAATGGGCGAATCGGGCGATAAATAAAGATTAATTATTAATTAAAGAGGAAAGATATGACTAAAAGATTACTTTTACTATTAGTTTCTCTAGGATTCTTTGGTTTTGCATTTGCTGATCAGGAAGTCGACGAAGCGGCTGATTCTGTTGTTGAGCAAGTTGAAACTGGAGATGACGAAGATGAAGCCGAGCCAGAAGAAGTGGTTGTTACAGGTTCTAGGATCGCTAGAACTCAGTACGAAGTCGCTCAACCAGTGACTATCATTTATGGCGAGGAGTATGAAAATAGAGGTTATACAAATGCCGCTGATGCATTATTTGATGTACCAGGTATAGGTGTAACAAACTCTCTAACAAACGGTTCAGGTGGAAGTTTTGGTAACCAAAGCTCACTTAGTGTGGGTCAAGCACTCGCAAATAACTTTGGACTAGGATCAGGTAGAACATTAGTTCTTGTTAATGGAAGAAGATTCGTTGGATCTACATC
>CEWG01156152.1_pt1 | contig 12772 bp, 8 predicted proteins | sample 361411 | NCBI WGS metagenome assembly CEWG01 (sample SAMEA2622173, study PRJEB7988) | marine metagenome | biome: marine biome (ENVO:00000447); feature: surface water layer (ENVO:00002042); material: "saline water (ENVO:00002010), including plankton (ENVO:xxxxxxxx)" | depth 5 m | reverse complement strand
GAATCCCAATCTATATTTGATGGTGTTTCTTGTGTTGGTAAGTCACACGACTTATATGGATCTCCAATCGCTACATAGACTTTTTGAACAGTCCCAATATAACCATTTCTTATAAGTTCAACAGCATGCCTAAATTGATTCCAAGAACGTTGCATACTACCCGTTTGGAAAACTCTATTATATTTTCTTGTAGCATCTACCATTGCTCTTCCCTCAGCTACAGATGAAGATAATGGCTTTTCACAATATATATCTTTACCCGCTTTTGCTGCGTCTATTGACATTTGTGCATGCCAATGATCTGGGGAAGCTATGACAACGGCGTCAATTTCCTTGTCATTTAACATTTCTCTGTAATGCGAATATTTTTTTACTTTATGAAAAGGCTTTTTGGCTGTAGTTGATTTTTCGTGATAAGTTTTTTCGAATAAATTCATTTTATCAATATCAACGTCACTGCATGATAATATGGTTGCGGAGTTATATTTAATAAAATTCTCCATCAATCCTCTACCTTGTCTTCCAACTCCAATGAAACCTAATTGAATCTTATCATTTGGAGATTCACCTGTAAAACTTAAAACACTACTTGGAACTATCGTAAATAATGATGTTATAGCTGATCTTTTAACAAAATCTCTCCTATCCATATTAATAAATATTTCAAATTTAAACTTATATAAATATATACTTAAACCTCAATTTTAATTAAAATTATCTTTAAAATTCAAAAATATTGTGTTTAAGAGAGCTTTTTGAATGAATTAAAGATTTAGATATGGAGTGCTCTATTCTCTGTAGCTGCTAGGGCAGCTTCTTTTATAGCTTCGGCATAAGTAGGATGTGAATGACTCATTCTCGCTATATCTTCAGCTGACGCTCTGAACTCCATCGCAGTAACCGCTTCAGCAATTAAATCTGCTGCACGAGCACCTATCATATGGACACCAAGAATTTCATCTGTTTCCATATCAGCTAATATTTTGACAAAACCATCAGTATCCATACTAGCTCGAGCTCGACCTAACGCACGCATAGGGAATTGTCCAGTTTTATAATTTAACCCTTCTTCTTTTAACTGTTCCTCTGTTTTACCTACAGAAGCGACTTCGGGCCAAGTATAAATAACGTTAGGAATTAAATTATAATCAATATGAGGTTTCTGGCCAGCTATAAATTCAGCTACCATTACACCCTCTTCTTCAGCTTTGTGAGCTAACATTGATCCTCTAACAACATCACCTATCGCGTATATATTATTAATTGAAGTTTGTAAAAATTCATTTACCTCTACTTGGCCTTTCTCATTTAGCTGTACTCCTATTGCTTCAAGATTAAGGCCTTTTGTGTGGGGCTTTCTTCCCACAGAAACTAAACAATAATCGCCTTTAAATTCAATAGATACTCCTTTTTTATCATTTGCAGTAACGGTAATTTCTTTACCATTTCGTTTAACATTACTAACTCCGTGTGAAAGATAAAATTTAACTCCTTGCTTTTTTAAAACTTTCATCAACTCCTTGGATAAAGACATGTCCATTGATGGTGTTATTCTATCAGCATATTCGATTATAGAGACTTCAGCGCCTAATCTTTTATAAACTTGACCTAATTCTAAACCGATAACACCGCCACCTATAATAATTAAGTGTTTTGGTATCTCTTTTAGTTTAAGTGCCTCAGTTGAAGTAATTATTCTTTCTTTATCTAATTCGATAAAAGGCAAACTACCTGGCTTTGATCCAGTAGCTATAATAATTTTTTTAGATTCAATAGATGTTTTTTTATCACCATTTATTTCAATTTTGTTAGCATCTATAAAACTTGCTAATCCGTGGAATACTTCAATATTATTTTTCCCCATCAAAAAATCTATCCCCTTAGTTGTTTGCTCAACAACTTGGGCTTTACGTTCAATCATTTTTTTAAAATCAATATTGACCTCACCTTTTATTTCAATTCCATGTTCTGAAAAGTGTTTAATAGCATCCTCAAAATGATGGGATGAATCCAGTAGGGATTTCGAAGGTATACATCCAACATTGAGGCATGTTCCCCCAAGGTTATTATATTTTTCAATTAATGCTGTTTTCATGCCTAACTGAGAACAACGAATGGCAGCTACATATCCTCCTGGACCTGATCCTATTATGGCAACATCAAAAACACTCATATTAAAATCAATTTTATTATTCCCAAAAATAAAAATGTTAATTGGATTTAGAATAAATTATTATATAATTTGATATATATTTAGTTGTTTTTTTAAGTAATATTTTAATATTTTCATTTGAAAAAAAACCAAATTTCTTTAACAACTGCTCTATTACCTTTATTTTTTTTAGTTGTTCTTCTCTCATACAATGTTATTATTTATGGTGATGATGCATTAAACGGATCAAACCAATTTATATTACTAATAGGTGGAGCAATTGCTGCAATAATTGGCTTTAAGAAAAAAATATCTTATGACTCGATGTTAGAAAAAATAGCGGATAATTTAAAATCAGTTACTGGAGCTTTATTGATCTTACTTTTTGTCGGTGCACTATCAGGAACATGGCTTATAAGTGGTATTATACCAGCTATGATTTATTATGGTTTACAAATCTTACATCCAAGTATTTTTTTACCAGCCTGTATAGTAATATGTGCGATTATATCTATTTCTACAGGAAGTAGTTGGACTACTTCAGCAACAGTAGGTATTGCTTTGATTGGAATCGGTAGTGTTTTAAAAATTCCTTTGGGTATGGTTGCGGGAGCAATTATATCAGGAGCGTACTTTGGTGATAAACTATCACCACTTTCAGACACAACAAATCTTGCTCCTGCTATGGCTGGAGGTGAGTTGTTTGATCACATAAAGTATATGACATATACGACAGTCCCAAGCATATTATTTACACTAATAGTATTTTCAATTCTTAATCTGACACAGAATTATAATGTGCTTCCAGACACAGGTGATTTATTAGGTGCAATTAGAGAAAAGTTTACAATAAATTTTTGGTTATTTCTAGTTCCAATAACTGTTATCATTCTTATAGTAAAAAAAACACCTCCGTTAGTAGCACTATTAGTTGGCACCTTAATGGGGGCTTTATTTGCAATTTTTTTTCAACCTCAAATTCTTTTGGACATAACAGGTTCAAAAACATTAAATTCTAAAATTGCATACAAAGCAATTTTAGATGCAATATCTGTTTCAACCCAGGTAAATACAAATAATGCAATACTTAACGACCTATTTATCTCAGGAGGAATGAAAGGCATGTTAGACACCATATGGTTAATTATATGTGCAATGGTTTTTGGTGGTGTAATGGATGCTATCGGTGCACTAAGGGTTATAAGCAATGCTTTGTTAAGTTGGGCAAAAAATACGTTTCAACTCTTCGCAAGTACTGTTGCATCATGTTTAACAATAAATTTGACCGCCTCAGATCAATATCTATCAATTGTAATACCAGGAAAAATGTTTTCTAAAGCGTATGAGGAACGAAACTTGGCTCCTGAAAATTTAAGTCGTACTCTTGAAGACTCAGGCACAGTAACGTCTGTTCTTATTCCTTGGAACACTTGTGGTGCATATCAATCAGGTGTATTAGGGGTTAGTGTATTAGAATATTTCTTTTTTGCAATATTTAACTGGTTAAGTCCACTTATGACACTAATTTACGCTGCACTTAGTATAAGAATAGCTAAAAAAATTAATTGAATATTTTCATAAGAAAAACTTATTATGAAATAAGCAATTTAAAAAACAGTAAATTTTATAATTTAGAAATGATTTTTATTTTAGAAAAAATTTTAAAAAATGTCAGAAAGTAAATGCCCTTTCCATGGTTCAACTACAACACCAAACCTTGGAACTCAAAATAAAGACTGGTGGCCAAACCAATTAAACTTAGAAATTCTTCGCCAACATAGCGACAGAAGCAATCCTTTGCCTGAGTTAAATTATAAAGATGAAGTAAAAAAACTAGATCTCGAATCAGTCAAAGAAGATATAAAAGTCATGTTAAAAGATTCTAAAGAATGGTGGCCAGCTGATTATGGACACTACGGACCATTTTTCATAAGAATGACTTGGCATGCCGCAGGAACATATAGAACTGGAGATGGAAGAGGTGGAGCCGCTACAGGTGCTCAGCGTTTTGCACCCCTTAATTCTTGGCCTGACAATGGAAATTTAGATAAGGCAAGAAGGTTATTATGGCCTATCAAAGAAAAATATGGAAATAAATTATCTTGGGCAGACTTACTTGTTTTAGTTGGAAATGTAGCAATTGAAGACATGGGAGGACCAAATCATGGTACTGTAATGGGTAGAGAAGACATTTGGCAACCTGAAAAAGACATATACTGGGGAGCTGAAGATGAATGGTTAGGAGACAAACGCTATGGAGATACTAGACAATCTTTAGAAAATCCCTTAGCTGCAGTACAGATGGGATTAATTTATGTTAACCCTCAAGGGCCAAATGGGAACCCTGATCCTGCTTTATCAGCGCAGGATGTTAGAGAAACATTTAAACGTATGGCAATGAATGATGAAGAAACAGTTGCCTTAACTGCGGGAGGACATACTTTTGGTAAGGCTCACGGTGCTGGAGACGAAGCACTTGTTGAAGCTGAACCTGAAGGGGCACCAATGGAATTAATGGGTTTAGGCTGGAAAAACAAATTTGCTTCTGGACTCGGAGTTGATACTATTACTAGTGGTATAGAAGGTCCCTGGACTACAAATCCTATTAAATGGGATATGGGTTATCTTGAGTTATTATTCAAATATGAATGGGAATGTAAAAAAAGTCCTGCAGGAGCTTGGCAGTGGCACCCTATAAATTGTGCTGCAGAGGATATGGTGCCTCAGGTAGATGGAAGTGATCAAAAAGTCCTACCTATGATGACAACCGCAGACATGTCATTAAAATTTGATCCTGAGTACAAAAAAATATGTGAACGTTTTCTAGCAAATCCAGACGAATTTGGAGAAACCTTCGCAAGAGCTTGGTTTAAATTACTTCACAGAGATATGGGTCCTAGATCTAATTACACAACTGGAGATTACAAGGATGTAGAATATATTTGGCAAGATCCAACACCTACTGGTAAAATTCTCACATCTTCAGAAGAACAGTCTGTAAGAGAAGCAATTTCAAATTCTGATCTTAGTGTAAAAGAAATGGTTAGAACTGCATGGTCAAGTGCAAGTACGTTTAGAAGTTCAGATAATAGAGGTGGGGCAAATGGATCAAGAATAAGACTTTCTCCACAAAAAGATTGGGAGGTAAATAACCCAAAAGAATTAGCTAAAGTGCTCTCTAAATATGAGATAATAGCAACTAATCATAATACCAGCATTGCAGATGTAATCATAATAGCAGCTGCGGTTGCAATTGAAAAAGCTTGCGGTCATAAAGTTGAAGTTACTACCGGACGAGGTGATGCTTCACAAGAAAATACTGATATAGATTCATTTAACTTGCTCAAACCAAAAGCTTGTGGTTTTAGAAATTATTCCGAAAAAGAATTTGCTGTTAGCCCTGAAGAAATTCTTTTAGATAAAGCTCAATTATTAGGTCTCACTCCTTCTGAGTTAACTGTTTTAGTTGGTGGCATGAGAGCTCTAGGTATTTCTCATACAGGAGATGGAATTTGGACTAACAGTAAATTAGATAATTCATGGTTTAAAATTCTACTATCAATGGATGTGGAATGGAATGTGACAGGTTATAATAGTTATGAAGCTAAAGACAGAAATTCAGGAAAAGTCGTTAGAACTGCTTCCAGAACAGATCTTGTTTTCGGATCAAACTCCGAGCTCCGCGCAATCGCTGAAGTTTATGCACAAAATGATAATAATGAAAAGTTTATATCAGATTTCATAAAAGCATGGAATAAAGTAATGAATGCGGATCGATTTGACTTAGCTTAATTAAAGTCTATGCTTTGTCCTTATACCCGATTTTTAATCGGGTTTTTTATTTATAAATATTTTAGTGAATTATTTTATTTTTTAGATTAAGCAAACTTTAATAAAATAAATTGTTTTGAGATTGAATTCGTATTTTTGTTTAAGAAAGAAATTTAATGAAAAGTCCTAGTTCAAATCCCAAAATCAAAAGGCAACGTCAGGTAATCATTGGGGGGGGGTTAATTTTAATTAGTTTTCTTTTGTTTATCTCATTTGTTTCCTATCTAACAAATTGGAAAGAAGACTACAGTTCGTTAAATTCATTTTTCGATAGATCAGTTGAAGTACAAAATATTTTAAGTAAGACAGGTCTTTTTATTAGCCATTTATTTATTTATCATGGTGTGGGTTTAGCATCTTTTATAATAATTTATTTGCTTATTATTAGTGGATTCAAATTATTTTTTGACAAAAAAAACAATGCCTTGGTTGTTAAATGGTCTTGGGGAATCTTACACACAATCTGGTTCACAATTGCTACAGGCTATTTTATACCATCGAAGCCTCTATATTCAGGAATAATTGGCTACGAAATAAATAAGTTTCTTATTGGTTATATAGGTAGAATTGGAATTTTTTCAGGTTTATTATTCTTTTTTTTGTGCTTTATTGTATTTCAGTTAGGATGGACCCCTGAAAAAATGAAAGTTTGGATTATTAGTTTTTTTAAAAAAAATGAACTCAATCAAAATATTGAGAATAATGAGTCTTCAATTTCTTTTGAAGTAAAAAATAATCAAACCAAAAAAAACAGTAAAGAGGAATTAAATGATAATGAAGAAAAACAAGATAAATCCTCTGAAAATCTCAATGTAAATAAGGATGAAATCGAAATCGAAATCGAAACCACAAACAATGAGGTTACCCTAGATAAAAAAACAGCTGACCTTCTAATTAAAAAGAAAGGATTTTTCGATCCAACTTTAGAGCTAAGTAATTTTAAAATGCCAAAAATTGATTTACTCAAAGATTATGGAGAAAGTAGTATAACAATTAATCAAGAAGAACTCGAAGTAAATAAAAATAAAATTGTTAACACCCTAAGTAACTATAAAATAGGTATTGCAAATATTAAGGCAACAATAGGGCCAACAGTAACACTATACGAGATAGTTCCTGAAGCTGGAATTCGTATTTCTAAGATTAAAAATTTAGAAGATGATATTGCTCTCTCATTATCAGCTTTAGGAATAAGAATTATTGCTCCTATTCCTGGAAAAGGAACAATAGGTATAGAAGTTCCCAATAGAAAGCCTAGCATTGTTTCTATGCGATCTGTTATTTCTTCTTCTAAATTTCAAAATGCTGAAATGGAACTTCCTGTTGCGATTGGAAAAACAATTAGTAATGAAACCTTTGTTGTAGACCTTGCAAAAATGCCACATCTACTTATGGCTGGAGCAACAGGTCAAGGAAAATCAGTAGGTTTAAATGCTGTTTTAACATCCCTACTTTATAAGAAACATCCAGCTGAAATAAAATTTGTGCTTGTAGATCCTAAAAAAGTAGAGTTAAATATATATAGTAAAATAGAAAGGCATTATCTAGCAAAACTACCAGATACTGAAGATTCAATAATAACTGACAATAGTAAAGTTATTAATACATTAAACTCTTTATGTATTGAAATGGACAATCGATACGAATTGCTCAAAAATGCAATGTGTCGAAACTTAAAAGAATACAACCAAAAATTTAAAGAGAGAAAACTTAATCCTAATGAAGGCTTCAGCTTTCTACCTTACATTATACTTGTTGTAGACGAATTTGCTGATCTTATAATGACTGCCGGAAAAGAAGTAGAAACTCCTATCGCGCGTTTAGCCCAACTAGCACGTGCAATAGGAATTCATTTAATTATTGCGACACAAAGACCATCGGTGAATGTTATTACGGGTATTATAAAGGCAAATTTTCCTGCACGCATAGCGTTTAGGGTGACCTCTAAAATCGATTCAAGAACAATTTTAGATAGCGGCGGAGCTGATCAGCTAATTGGAAGAGGAGACATGTTGTATACTCAAGGAAATGATTTAATTAGGATTCAATGTGCTTTTGTAGATACTCCAGAAGTTGAAAGGATTTCCTCATACATTGGTGGACAAAGGGGTTACTCAAACGCACATATTTTACCAGAATATATAGGTGAAGAAAAGAATTCTAGTATTGATATTGATATTAGTGAAAGAGACTCTCTATTCAAAGAAGCTGCTGAAGTTATAGTAACCGCACAACAAGGATCCGCTTCATTACTTCAAAGAAAATTAAAATTAGGATATAATCGAGCTGGTAGAATTATAGATCAAATGGAAGCTGCAGGAGTAGTTGGTCCCTTTGAAGGTAGTAAGGCACGTCAAGTATTAATTTCTGACTTAACTTCCCTCGAAAAATTATTAAATGAGAATGGATAATAAAAATAAAACAAGAAAATTTTTTTTTATTGCTTACCTATTTCTTTCGATTGGCTTAAATGGCCAGACTTCTGAGGATGCAAAAAAACTCTTAGATGATGTCTCTAGTAATTTAATCTCTTTTGAAAATTTGAGTTTTGACTTTTCTTATATTTTAGAAAACCGTCCAGAAAACATAAGACAAGAAACAAATGGATCTGCGACTATAAGCGATAATTTATATAAAATAATTTTCCTAGGAAACGAACAGATCTTTGATGGAGAGAAAATATACACAATAGTTCCTGAGAATGAGGAAATAATGATTAGTAGTCCCGAAGATAGCTCAGACTTTGGGCTTCTTAATCCATCTGAACTTTTTGTTTTTTATAAAACGGGCTATGCCTACCAATGGGATATTAAGCAATCTGTAAAAGGTGTTCCAATTCAGTATATAAAACTTATACCATCCGAAGAAAATTTGGATATTAAATATCTATTGATAGGTATTGATTTGAGATCTAAATTGATATATAAACTAATAGAAATTGGTAAATCAGATACTATAACAACTTTAACCTTAAAAAACATTAGAACAAATTTAAATTTGAGCCAAGATTTTTTTTCACTTGACACAGATAAATATCCAGATTATTACATAAATAATTAAAAATTGAAAATCATAGATCGCTATATATTATCAAGTTATTTAACACGTCTGATTAGTGTATTTGGGATCTGTATGTTTATTTTTATTATTCAAACATTTTGGCTATTTATTGATGAGCTTGCTGGTAAAGGTTTAGATATTATAATTATTGGAAAATTTTTAATATACTATTCTCCTAAACTGATACCACTAGTTCTCCCTTTATCAGTTTTATTAGCCTCCTTAATGACTTTTGGAACTTTGTCAGAAAATTATGAGTTTGCTGCAATGAAATCGACAGGTATCTCTTTACAAAGAGCACTTTTGAGCCTAGTCATTTTTCACATAATTTTAGGAATAGGAACTTTTTACTTTTCGAATCATGTGATACCTTATGGAGAGCTTAAATCGTATAATCTCAGACGAAATCTTGCTAAATTAGAGCCAACACTAGCAATTAGAGAGGGTCTTTTTAATGAAATTGGATCATTCAATATTAAAGTGAAAAAAAAATATGGAGATAATGATCGGTTTTTAGAAGATGTAATTATTCATGAATACACTCCAAACAAAAAGAATAATATCGTAATTAAAGCAGAAAGAGGTGAAATGAAAAGTGAACCTACCGATCCAAATTTAAAATTGATTTTATATAATGGAAATAGATATGAAGAATTTATTCCTAAAAAAGTTAAGGATAGATTACGTATCCCTCATGCAAAAGTTTCATTTGATGAGTATGAAATGAATATAGACTTATCACAATTCAATAATATAAATTTAGATGAGGAAAATATTACTACTTCATTTAGAATGAAAAAAATAGATCAGTTAAGAATAAGTATTGATACACTTGAAAACTCATTTGAAGAAAAACAAGAAATATTTTATAATAATTTTTCTAAAAACAATTCAGTTTCTTTTTGGATAAAAAGAGGATATAATACAGCAAATTATGAAGGAAAGTTTCCCAAACATATATTAAATTTTATTAATACAGATGAAAATTGGAAGAAAGCTACTGTATTTGATCAAGCAATTTCAAGAGTAAGAAATTCATTGCGTGACTTAAACGCTAAAAGAGGACAGTTTTTTGCTTTTCAGAAACTAATTAATCTGCATAAGATAACTTTACAAGAAAAATTCACCTTGATTTTCGTGTCACTACTATTATTTCTTATCGGTGCATCTTTAGGAGCTATTATCAGGAAAGGTGGTTTAGGTCTTCCTCTTGTCTTATCAGTAATTATTTTTCTTACATATCATTATATTGGATTATTTAGTAAAAATGCTGCTGAAGATAATAGTATCCTTCCAAACATTGCAACTTGGCTTCCAACAATTATATTGGCTCCATTTTCTTACATATTAACAAAAAGAGCTTCTTCTGACAAGGGGTTTGTAAGTTTTTATTTTGTATACGCTCCATTATTAATCTTTATCAAAAAAATTCCTTTCCTAAAAAAATTCAATGAAAAATAAAATAAAATTAGATAGTATAAATGATGCAATTAAAGCAATTAAGAATGGTGAAGTTGTAATAGTTGTAGATGACGCTAACAGAGAAAATGAAGGAGATTTTATAGCTGCTGCAGAAAAAATAACACCTAAGCTAATAAATTTTATGGCTACTCACGGTAGAGGGTTAATTTGTGTTCCACTTACTGAAGAGCGATGTGATTATTTAGAACTTAGTAAAATGGTTTCAAATAACTCAGATCCCATGGAAACAGCGTTTACTGTTTCTGTAGATCTAAAGGGTAAAGGTATAACCACTGGTATTTCTGCATCTGATAGAGCTATGACAGTAAAAGCATTAATTGAAAAAACCACTAGACCACAAGATCTTAGTAGACCAGGTCATGTGTTTCCTCTAATTGCAAAGACTGGAGGCGTCCTAAGAAGAACAGGCCATACAGAGGCTGCTATAGATTTTGCTAGATTAGCAGGTTTCGATCCAGCAGGAGTTATTGTTGAAATAATGAATGAAGACGGAAGCATGGCAAGACTTCCAGAATTAATTGAAGTAGCAAAAAAATTTAATCTTAAAATTGTATCTATAGAAGATTTGGTTTCGTATAGGATGCAACACGATAGTCTTATAGTTAAAAAAATTGATCATGAAATAAAAACAAGGTATGGTAAATATAGAATGCGAGCTTACGAACAAACAACAAATGGAAATATACATCTAGCACTTAGCAAAGGACATTGGAAAAAAGAAGAGACAATTTTAACTCGTATTCAATCCTCAAGAATAACTAATGATATTCTTGGTATTTTGACAGGATCTGTTCATCAAAATTTTGATGATATTTTCAATTTAATTAATAAAGAAAAAAAAGGTGCTTTATTATTCATCAATCAAGAGCAAAATCCAGAAAATCTTTTAGCGAGAATACAAACACTAAAAAAAATGCAGGATGAAGGAAAACTTGACGAAATCCCTCCAATGAAAATGGATATTAAAGACTTTGGTATAGGTGCCCAAATACTTCATGATATGGGAATTAAAAAACTTAATGTAATTAGTAATTCAAAACATAAACCAAGAATTGGAATTACAGGCTATGGCATTAGTATAGAAGAATATAAAAGCTATTAATTAAATTAATTAAACCAGAGCTTAATTGACATTAACGAAACTGATATAAGTAAAGCTAGACGAATTACACGATCACCCTTTTTTACTGACCAACGACTCGCAAACCATGCACCAAAAATAGTCCCAAAAGCTAATAAAGCTCCATATTCCCAATTTATAGCATCATTATTTGCGAAAATAATTAATGCAAATAATGAATAAATTAAAACTATAGAAACCTTTGTAGCATTTGTCTTCACCAATGTCATATTATTATATCTATTTAAAATTAACATAATTACTATACCGATTCCTGCATTTATAAAACCACCATAAATACCTATAAAAAAGAATCCTAAAATAGTCCAAAATAAGTGTTTACCGCCTAAACGCTCAGTTAGATTCGATTCTATATTTTTCTTTCTAAATAAAATTAGTATTCCTACAAAAACCATGATGATAGCAAGTACTTTATTAAATAGTATTTCATTAAAATCAATCGCTATGTATGCCCCAATTAAAGCTCCAATACTTGAACTTATACTTAAATAAATATTGAACGGAAAACTACTAATACCTTTGCTTTTATAACCCAAAGTTCCAAATAAAGATTGGATTATAATAGCAATACGATTGGTTCCGTTTGCAATAGTCGGTGGTAGTCCTAATAAAATTAGAACAGGAAGTGTAAATAAAGAACCACCACCAGCAAGAGTATTTATTACTCCTGCTAAAAACCCAATAATTATAAGAAATAATGATTGAAATATAGTTTCCATAGCTGTTTATAAAATTACAAAAAGACATTTCTAATATTATATAATGTGAAACATTAAATATTTCTTAATCTAAAAAAGGAATGTATATTTGCCATCGCATAGGAGAAATGGCAGAGTGGTCGAATGCGGCAGTCTTGAAAACTGTTGAGGGTCACACCTCCGGGGGTTCGAATCCCTCTTTCTCCGCTGAATAGTCCTGAAAGCCCAGTGTTTTTGGGACTTATTTTTTATTCTTGTACGATATTTGTACGGTAAATCAATTTTATAACCCTAAAACTTCTCAAGCATTCCTATCCCAAACATAAGGGCACGGGTTTAAGAAAATGATTTTTCTATTGAAATAGGTGGGTGGGATTTTATATGTAACCTAATCTTTCTAAATTTACG
>CEWG01154773.1_pt1 | contig 12801 bp, 6 predicted proteins | sample 361411 | NCBI WGS metagenome assembly CEWG01 (sample SAMEA2622173, study PRJEB7988) | marine metagenome | biome: marine biome (ENVO:00000447); feature: surface water layer (ENVO:00002042); material: "saline water (ENVO:00002010), including plankton (ENVO:xxxxxxxx)" | depth 5 m | reverse complement strand
GCAGCTCCAGCAACTAACTCTTTTGCTTTTTCTTCTTTAGATGGTTTATATACATCAATTGAACTAATATTGATTAATTCTGGTTTTATAATATCTTTAAATTTCTTATTATGTTCGAATTTATTAATAATCTTCATTGGTATTTCTGGAGATTGTTCAATTAATCTATCCATTTCATTTCTACATATTTGAATAAAATCTAAACCAGAATAAGTTCTTTCATTTGGAGGTAAAGATAATTCAGTAGAAATATTACGAGCAAATTTACCATAAGAAATACTGGCATTTCTATTTGCTTCATTTAACTCACTTACTCTTAAAAATTGACCTATTGTAGTTATAATACCAGATATTAAATTTAATGCTCCAATTACTAAAGGTAAATATAATTCAAATGAAGGATAAATTTGAACTATAGTTCCTTGTGAGAAATTTGCAGTACCAGTAACTGTAGATATAATAATTACTGGAATAGTAAATAAAGCAGTTAAATATTTATACTTTCTATATGCTCTATTATGTAAGACTCTGTAGGATGCTGCTTGCTCACCCCATTTTTTAAGTACCTTCACTTCTGTATCATTCCATATTTTTGGGGTATCCTTCATACCTTTATTATTAGAACTATTATTATTCATTTTATTTTTTAAAATTTAAAAATAATTAAAAAAAAATATTAAAAAATAAATTATTAAAAATTTATTAATAAAAAATTTATTATAATTGTTTTTAGGTAATATTTCAACTATTTTGTAATAAATTATTTTGTAATAAATTTAGTATTAATAGACATCGCTTCAATTTCTTGAAACAATAATTTACAAGCATATGGAATTCTAATTTGTGAAAAGTCTGTAGTATTACCACATTGATAACATTTAAATATTTTTTTATCTTCATTTACATTTGATACATTACAACAATTTTTACAAACAAATAATCTATAATTATCAGAACATTCTAACAATCTTTCCTTTAAGAATGATAGACTTCCATGTGCCCAAGAACATTCAACTTCCATTTCACCGAGTCTTAATCCACCTTCACGTGCTCTTCCTTCAGTTGGTTGTCTTGTAAGTAATATAATAGGACCATTAGCACTTCTTGAATGTATTTTATCTTTAACCATATGTTTTAGTCTTTGATAATAAGTAGGTCCAAAGAATATGTTTGTGTGTATTTGTTCTCCAGTAAAAGGATTATAAAGAATATCATCACAATGTCGATTTAAACCATTTGCTTGTAAAATTTCTCCAATATCATCTCTTTTTTGATTAGCATTTTTATATGTGAAGGCAGTAGCATTTCCAGTTGTACCTAGTGAAATACATGCTTTACTCATAATACATTCTAATAATTGAGCAATTGTCATTCTACTAGGAATAGCATGGGGATTTATAATAATATCTGGGCAAAGACCATCTTTATTAAAAGGCATATCTTTTTGTTCATAAATCATACCAATTATGCCTTTCTGTCCGTGCCTTGAGCTATTACCTGTCCAACAAGGTGGTGATAATAAATCTTCTTTATAATAAAATAAGTGGGTATTGGGTACTTCAATACAAGCTACTTTACCAGTATATTTTATATATTCTTCAATCTGCGCGTGTTGTTTTTTAGTGTGACCATGATTTATTTGTGGTTCATTTTTTTTCTTAACTATTCTAACTATGAAATTATCATATTTAGATGTAATAGTTCTGTCTTTTATAATTGATACTCTACCTGCTTCTCTTCCTTTATATAATTTAATAGTTCCAGACCATTCACAATGTAATGCCAATTTTTGTATATCATTTGCTAATATTATACTTGAAGTACAATAACTATAACATCCATTTTTATCAATATGACCATCACCTTGTATGAGAGACTCTAATAATATAATTGATTGTTTTTGAGATAATTTCCATACAAAATTAGGTAAATATTTATTACTAGCACCCACAGATAATTTTTTAAAATAATCTACAACTTCTTTATAATTATTTCCAATTAGTACTCTATCACTTCTCATATTATAATTGATATTCAATTGATTTAATGTATTTTCAATAAATATTTTTTTTCTTAGTTTAGTCATTGATATAGCAATTCTTCTATGTTTATCACCTTCATCAACCCATCCATCAGAAATAAAAGAACCTAGAAATTTTAAAAAATTATTCATATCATATTTATTTTTATCAAAAATCATATATTCAATATCTGGATTATTATTATGAGCATTTTTTTTAAAACGAACTCTTTTACCAAAAACATCTTTTGCCTCTATTAATTCATAATTCTTCTTATCTCTTTTTTGTATATACAATTTATGATTTTTAGTACAATATATATTTATTTGTTGTGATTCAATATGATATAATTCTTCATCAATACAATCATATTCATATTTTTCTGTGGGTTTAACATAATTTAAATTTTCATTATTTTCAAGAGTTGCTACATAATGTTTAGTAATATCTATATCTTTTAATTGAATCCATCCAATATCTGTTAAAACATAACTAGTTTCTTTAAGACACAATTTATCGCCTATGGTAGGTATTCTATTTGCTCTAATTTTAATTTTACTAAATTTATATCCTTCATTATTTGTATTCTGAAAATATTTATTATTGCTGTAACTTTTGTCTATAAAACCAGATTCATTTTGTTTTAAAGAAACACTATTATCTTTTACTTGATAAGCTTCATTTTCAGATTTCTTTATAGGCATAGTTTTTCCAATTATAATATCATTATTTTCTACATAAGTATTTTCTCTAACAAAACCTTCATCTGTAAGTTTATTATAATTAAATGGTTTATAACCTTTTGTAATATCTGGATCTGGATTACAATATTTCTCTTCTTCTCCAGTAGAATGATTTTTATTACATTGATCTTTATAAGTCCTAAAAAATGTTGAATTAAATAAACCTCTATCAACTGCTGATTTGTTTATCATTATAGAATCTTCTTGATTAAATCCAGTAAAACAAGCAATTGCCACAATTACATTTATTCCACAAGGCAATTCATTACAATTAGTAATATCACTTATTTTTGTTTTAACCAATGGAATTTGAGGATAATTTAGAATATTACCTAAAGTATCCATTCTATAATTAAAATTACTACTATATACTCCAATAGCTTGCTTTCCCATAGATGCTTGATATGTATTACGAGGTGCTTGATTATGATCTGGAAATGGAATATTACTCGCACATAAACCTAATATGAGAGATGGATGTAATTCTAGATAATTAAATTTACTTGGATAAGTATTGCCTCTAAATCCTTTAAGTAAATCTTTAAAATTTATCGCAACCATTGAGGTGTTATTTTCTTCAACATCTAGAAATTCAATACAACATTTATCTGTATTCAAATTATCATTATTTAAATCAAATAATTCTGTAAAATTAATATTATTATTGAGTATTTTTAATATATGATATTTATTAAATCTCAATATATTTTTATTATCTTTATTATCAACTATATAAGTTGGTCTAATTGCTCTACCAGATTCAGAATTTAAATAAATTTTATTTTCTTGATAATTCCACGAAATAGATGTATATACATTAATAACTCCTTTTCTTTTTAATTTTTTTAGAATATTAAAAAGATATTTTGGATTCTTGTGATATCCTAAAATATTTCCATTTAAAATAATGTGCGTATATTCATTAAAATCTTTTAATAAATTTCTTTCACCATTAAAGAAAATCGTTTTGTACTCTTTTAAAAAATTCTTAATAATAGTTGTATCAGATGAAATTGATATAGTTGCCATCATCGATAAATTTTTAACTAGACCAATAGAACCGCCTTCTGGAGTCTCGGATGGGCAAATTATACCCCATTGAGTAGGATGTAATTTACGAGGATGAATTAGTTTTCCATTTTTTTCCATTGGAGTATTAACTCTTCTTAAATGTGATAATGTTGCCATATAAGTTAATCTATTAAGTACTTGTGCTACACCTTGTTTATTTTTATTAAGTTGATTTTTGATACCCCAATTACCAGTTGCTAAAGAATATTTATATCCACCTTCAATTATAGAACTTTTCATAATTTTATAAATATTAGTAGATTTGATAATATCTAGGTAGTTATTATTTACTTTCCAAGAACCATGTTGAATTTCTTTATAAATCATCATTTTCATATCTCTAACAACTTTACCATAATATTGTCTAAATAAATTAGACATCAAAATACCTGGTGTATCAATTCTTTTATTAATATATGAATCTCTATCATCTAATGGTAATATATTTATAGAACATTTAATTAGTTTATTTATCATATATCCTAAATATAATGCCTTATTATTAAAATTATCACCAACATGAGGTAAAAAATCATCTTTTAAAATAGAATTTAAAATACTTAACTTTCTATTTTTAACTGTCAGCATTTCCTTAGGATAACCAGTTATAGATAAATAATTACTTAAATATTCCATCGCATGATTTTTATATAAACAATTATTTGCTTCTTCAACAGAACCTTTAAGATATTTAATTAAATCTAAATTATTTTTGTCTTCTAAATCATATAATATATATTCAATTATTTCTTTATCACTTTCAATACCAAGGGCTCTAAATAGTATAAAAATAGGAATATCTTGTTTAACATGATGAATAACTACTCTAATATATTTTCCAAATTGAGTTTCTTTTGCTGATAGTTTTAATATTGTTAATTTTGGAGGACTAAATATGTTATCTGGTACTGATCTAATTTCTGCTACATATGAATATGTAGAAGCCTTATTATCTTTAAATACATAAGTTTTATTTTCAGCAATTCTATCTTGAGAAACAATAACTTTTTCATTTCCATTTATAATAAAATAACCACCATGATCATATAAACATTCATTATTCTTTCTAAATTCTGGTTGTTTATTCAAAACACAATAATTTGAATTAACCATAATTGGTATTTTTCCAAGATTTATATTTTTAATCTCTTTATCTTTACATATTACATTATAATCATCATTTGTATCATCATTTGTTTCATTATTTGTTTCATTATTTGTTTCATCATTTGTTTCATTATTTGTATCATCATTTATATCATCATTTGTATCATCATTTATATCATCATTGTTTATATGATTAGTATCTATATCTATATATTGAACTTGTATTTTCATATCAACATATAAATTTCCAGAGTAACATAAATTTCTTTGTCTAGCTTCATTTGGTGTCATTATTTTATATTTTCCATTTTTTTCGTGTATTATTGGTTTAGATATTTTAGGATTTTTTATTGTTATTTCTATTTGATATTTGTATAAATCTTTATCTTCAATATAATGATGAAATATTTCAATTGGATTAAATCCATTAATAATATCATCTATTTTTTTAAAAACAAAGTCATTATATGATGCTAAAATATGCTTTATTATATGATTTCCTTTATCTTGTTCAAAGTATTTCTTAATAACTTCCCAAGTATATTTTTCAAATTCATTTGGATTTAATGAAAAATCATCCTTCTCATTCATATCAAAAAAATGATTACGATAATTTTGGAAATTATATCAATATTATATATAATTTATCAAATTATTCTTAAATAAAAAAATCAAATTTTTTTTAATCTATATCTATTTCAGTATCAACTTCATCTATAGGTAATCCATTATATTGATTTATGTTATCTAATGTATTATCTGTATTTATTACATTATTTGTATTATTTTCTGTAATATTTTGATTATTATTCTCTATTATATTTTCTGTTATATTTTCTGTTATATTCTCTATATGCTCTCTCATATTTTTTTTACAAATTGGACAATCATCGTGATTTTTAAACCATTTACAAATACATTTCTCACAAAATTTATGTCCGCATATAATTTTAACTGGTTTATTATCTTCTATTTGATTTTCTAATTTATTTAGGTTTTCATAACATATTGGACATTCATAATCATTTTCTATATCATTATTATTTTGATTATTATCTAATTTAGTAATAATTTTACTTAAATTCAAAGGTGTTCTTATTGGAATACCTAAAAAATTATTTACAATATTAGTAAGATTACTTGCTAAATTATTCTGTATATTAAATGTTTGTTGATTAAAATAAATAGCATCTCTATTATGAATTCTGTTTCTAATTTCATTTACGAACATGTAATTATCGTTCAATAATTCATTAATATTACTTACAAATAAATCTTCATTATCATAATCTACATTATTATTATTATCTAAAGATTCTTCAGAAGTATCAGAAGCAAGAGATGGCATATCATCATCTGTTATAATTTGATAATTATCTTGCTCATTTGTATTATTTGTATCATTTGTTTCATTTGTATCATTTGTTTCATTTGTATCATTTGTTTCATTTGTTTCATTTGTTTCATGTGATATATAAGAATTGGATAAATCGTCGTCTGTATCTGGAATACCATCCATTTGAATATTTTCATCAATATTAAAATAATTATTATTATCATTACTAGTTATTTCTTGTGATATAGATGAAAATTGTAGAGAAGATGTCATATTATTTCTATCTATATCTAATCCTTGTAACTCTGAAGTTTGTTCTTGATTATTTATTTCTTGTTCTCTTCGCCGATTAATAATATTAAGTTGTATGCGATTCCTCATTTCTCTTCTTTGTAAGCATCTCATAGAATGTACGCTATATTGACTTATAAATATTTGTCTATTACATATCTCACATGGAATAGTATCTTCTTGATTTTGATTTTGTGTTTGATTCTGTGAATTATTAGATTCTGAACTTAAATTTACTAATCCATCAAGTAAATCTAATAATTCATTTCTAGCATTATTTAAGTTATAATTAAATATTGGTGTATCATTTTGTGATGACATTCCAGTTATTTAATATTGTATAAATATTATTTATATAATATTCAAAAATAATTTTTATATAAAATTTAATTTCAATTTTTAAAAAGAGAGATCATTTGTAAATTTCAGTTGTGTAGCAGTTGTGTAGCAGTTGTATAGGTATAATTGACTTAAAGGTTTATAATATATTATATATAAACCATAATGGTTTCTAAAAATGGAAAAAAGATTACTAATAATATATTTATCGAGTATGTTAATTTTTTCAATACTTTTAAAGATAAATATGGTGAAAATTCAATAGTATTAATAATGGTAGGAATGTTTTATGAAATGTATTCTTTGAATGATAATAAGATGGGTCCAAATTTAAATGAAATTGCTTCAATGTTAAATTTATTATGTACGAGAAAAAATAAAAATACAAGTGAAATATCAATTGCTAATCCGTTTATGATAGGATTTCCAGTTCATACATTAGAAAAGTATGTTGATATTTTAATAAAAAAATATAATTATACAGTTGTTATAGTAGACCAGTTTGATAATGAAATGGGAAAAAATGCTAAAAAAGATAGAAAAGTTGTAGATATTATTTCACCAGCTACTTATATTACAGATACTGGAGATTACAGATGTAATTATTTAATGTCTGTTTATCTCTATAAAATTAAAGATAGAAAAACGAATCAAAATAAAATATATTTTGCTTGTAGTTTAATAGAACTTTCAATTGGAAAGGTATTACTATATGAAGACTATAATGAAGATGAAAAATTATTATTTGATAATATGTATAGAACCATTCTAAAATATAAACCAAAAGAAATAATATTTTTTGGAGATGATATTGATTTTGATTTAGTAAAAAAATATGTAAATCTAGAAAATATTTGTTTTCATAATAAAATTGATACATATAATCATAAATTTCTAGATATTACTTATCAAAATGATTTACTACAAAAAGTGTATAAAAATACTGGAATGTTAAATTCTATTGAATATATTGATTTAGAAAGACATAATGAATTACTTATATCATTTGTTAATTTAATTGAATTTGCTTATAGTCATAATGAAAAAATAATTGAAAAAATACATAAACCTAAATTTGTTGAAAATGAAAAAGAATTAATATTGGGATATAATTTAATAAAAAAATTAGATGTTGTTAGTGATGATAATAGTAAATATTCTAGTTTATTAAATATTTTAAATGCTTCAAAAACGCATATTGGAAAAAGAAATTTTGAGAAATGTTTATTAAATCCATTAACAAATGTAGATGATATAAATGAAAGATATGATAATATTGAATTAATGTTAGTAAAATATAAATCTAATGATAATAATTTAAATGATAATAAAAAATCTAGTAAATATGTTTATGAAATAGTTAGAGAAAAACTAAAAGGTATATGTGATTTAGAAAGATTTTTTCGTAAAATATTTTTATTAAAATTACATCCACAAGAATTTAGTCAAATTTATAAATCGGTTTTAAATTATTTAGAGATATTTAGAGATTTACAGAATTTCAAAAAATTAGATAAAAAATTTGAGAAATTTTTAAATAAAACTCATGAAGATGAAATAAAATTTTTAATTAAATTTTTGGAAGATAATCTTAATATGAATGAAATTGAAAAATACAATTATGATAATATAAATGGTAATATATTTAAGAAAGGAATTTATACTGAAATTGATAAACTTCAAGATGAATTAGATTCAAGTATTAATTATTTTACAGAAACTGCGAATAATTATAATGAAATATCTAGAGATTATAATAATTTTTTTAAAGTTGATTATAATGATACACATGGTTATCATTTACAAGTCACACAAAATAGATTTAATATTTTTAAAAGAAATAATCCAAATATAGTAAAAAATATAACTACTAAAAAAGTATCTGCAACTAGTCCAATATATCGTATATTTTTACAAGATTTTACTAAAATAAATGATAATATTATTTCACTAAAAGTAAAACTAAAACATAAATGTACAGAATTATATAAAACTTTTTGTAAAAATCTATATGAAAATCATACAGAAATTTTTAATCAAATTATTTATAATATTGAAAGAGTTGATTATTTTACTACTTGTGCTTATAATTCTATTTTATATAAATATTCTAAACCGATTATTTCAACCAAATCTAACAAGTCTGCTAAATCTTTTTTGGATATGAAGGAAGTTCGACATCCAATCATAGAGATTATAAATGAAGAAATAAAATATATAGCAAATGATGTTAAACTTGGGAAAGATAATCAAGATGGAATATTATTATATGGAATGAATTCATCTGGAAAAAGTAGTTTAATGAAATCAATTGGATTAAATATTATAATGGCACAAGCTGGAATGTATGTACCTTGTAAGAAAATGGAGTATTATCCATACAACAAAATATATTCTAGAATTCCGGGAGGTGATGATTTATTTAGAGGTCAAAGTACATTTGTAGCAGAGATAAGTGAAATTAGAAATATTCTTAAAAGTGCCGATAGTAAAACACTTGTTATTGGTGATGAATTATGTAGTGGAACTGAAACTCATTCGGCAACTGCTATTGTAAGTGCTGGAATATTAGATTTGATAAATAAAAATAGTTCATTTATATTTGCTACTCATCTACACGAATTAGCAGATATTGATAAGATAAAAAATATAGAAAAACTATCGATTAAACATTTATCAGTAGAATATATTGAAGATACAAATACGATTAAGTTTGATAGGAAATTAAAAGAAGGTTCGGGACAACGTATATATGGATTAGAAGTATGTCGTTCTCTTGATTTAGATGATGATTTTATGAAAATGGCAACAAATATTAGACATGAAATAATGGGTACAAAATATTTACTAAAAAATAAAAAATCAAAATATAATTCAAAAGTTATAATGGATAAATGTAAAATATGTAATAGAAATAATGCTACAGAAACACATCATATACGTTTTCAAAGAGATGCTGATGAAAATGGTTTTATAGATCATTTTCATAAAAATAAAAAATTTAATCTAATTGGATTATGTGAAGAATGTCATAATAAAGTTCATAATGAAGAATTGGAAATTTGTGAAGCAATACAAACAACAAATGGAATTTCATATGAAATTTAAGGTAATTTTAGTGAATTATATTTAAGGTAAACTATAGTAAATATTGTACTCTTTGTTTTGATATAAAAATATATTAACATGATCTCTATAAAGTAAATAATGACTAAATGTAATTTTCTGTTCTATTAGACTAATATGATAAACATCATATTCTATATCATATTTTGGAATTAGAGGTATTAGTTTATGTAAATTACTTAATAAATTTACAAAATAAAACTCATGCATACTATATACAATTTCGGTTTGAAAATATGAAATTAATTCCATATGTAATATTTTTCTATTAATTTCAATTTGCTTTTCAAGCATACATATTTTATTTATTTTATCGCATATATCATATGGTAGATTGTATTGTTTCTTTAGCAAAAATGCCATTAAAACAATTAATTACTAGGGTGTAGGGTGTTTCAAATAAGAAATATTTTTTATTTTTCACATATTATATTTTCATATATTTTATTTTTGTATTATTTTTAATATTTTTAGAAATAATTATTAATTTATTGATTACAATTTATTGATTACAATTTATTGATAACAATTTATTGATTACAATTTATTGATTACAATTTATTGATTACAAATACATTTATCTTTTCTGTAAGGTGAGCAACATACTCCATCTATTATAAAGTTATTATCGTTATCAAATGAATATTTACATTCAACTAATTTTCTAATAGCACGATTTTTCTTAGTATCACCTGGTTTAATCCAGTTTTTAAAAAGTATCATACTATATTTAGTATCTTCTATTATATCATTATTCTCTTCTTTGATATCAAGTAGAGCATATTTCTCTTGATTTATTGAAAAGTATTTATGTTTAATCTTACTTCCATATAATCGAGCAGTTCTAAATTCCATAGATAAATCAATATAGTTTTTATAGTGTTTTCCAGTTTGTAATCCAAGTCTTAGAATATCAGTATCAACATTATGACCTACTAATACAGTTTCTGAATTTAAAATTTTACTAATATTATTAATTACTTGATTATAACTTTTACCTTCTTTTTCTAAAATATCCATAGTTATTCCAGTTAAAGGTTCTAAAGTAGATGTTATATCACAAAAAGTTTTCGAAAGTAAAGGATTAATTTTTTCATTAAATATTATATTACCTTGAAAATCAGAAAGTACTATCCAACAAGGAGTACGATCATTATGACCCCAACCATTTGCTATATAGGCAATATTTATACTGATATAGTTTTGTTCTGGTTTTGCTGAAATAGATGAATTTGAATTCATAGATAAACTTCGATAACGATTATTACTATTAGAGGATGAATCAATATATGAATTTGACGAACTACTAGATGAAATAGATGATGTATCAATTGGTTTAAGTGCTAATGGTGATATTGTAACACATTTAGCGTATGTTTTTTTTTCTTGTTGATTATCTGTATTATTTAAATTCTTATGAAAATACAGACAATTCTTAATATTTTTACAGTTATCTCCAAATTTACATGTTATTTTAGAAAGTCTATTACGAGCTTCTTCAGCACTCCAACCAATAGGATGAATTCTTTTACAAGTATCATTACAACATGTAGTACCATATTTACATTTAACATTAATCTTTTTATCATTATTTGAATTATTAGTGAGTTTTGAATTATTTTTATTAGATGTATTATTAATTTGAATTATAGTTAAGATTTTTTTTATATTTTCAAAATTATCCTTTATAAAATCAAAGTTTTCTTTTATAAAATCAAAGTTTTCTTTTATAAAATCAAAATTCTCATTAAAGAACTCAATATTACTATTACTATTAAGTAATTTAGTATTTGATTGTGGAACAATATCCATCTTGTAATATGTTAATTGATAAGTAATATAACAATTATAGAAGTAGAATATATATGATTAAATTTCATTAATAAATTTTTTCACATTTTTTTATTACAAATATATTCATGTATTTTAATTGATTTTATTAGATAAATTATTTATTTATAAAAAATTTAATTAAAAAATACAGATTAAATTAATAAAATAATGGATAACAAAGATATTAATGAAAATTTAGAAAATAAACTAGAAGATATTAGAAAATTATTTAAATTAATAGATAATGTCAAAAATAATAATAAAAGATTTGCCCTTAAACACAAAATGCAAACAGAATTAGATTTTATGATAGATAGAATAGAAGATTATTATTATAAATATGTACTAAAAAATAAGAAAGAGGATAAAATAAAAAATGAAGCAGATAAATTAATATATAAATCTAGAAAAACAATGGATGTATTTTTACCATATATTTTACTATATAATATAACAGAAGGAAATGGAACCTAATTTGATAAGTTAATAAGAAATATTTGTTATTTCTTTTTTTTTTGTTTTTTTTGTTTTTTTTTGTTTTTTTTGTTTTTTAGTTATCTTCAAAAGCTTGTGAGATAACTCTCAAGCAGAAAGCATCAAACTCATGTTCTTTAACAAGTTTGGCAAAGTAGTTATCACGATCACTATCGTGTGAAATCCACAAATCAATGGTAGAAGACAACTCTTCGTTTTCGCATACCTCTTCAAGTTCTGATACTTCAAGGTATTTCTTGAACCTTTTGATACCCTCTACCATAATCTTGGTAAGAGCATCAACGTCTTTCACTGGTTCAGTAAGCTCCCCATAGAACCACGTGTCAGATGGTGATTCTTCTTCTTCATCAAATCCTTTTACTTCTTCGACAAACTTTTCGTGTTTCTTCTGTTCTTCTGCTTCCTTGTCCATTTTCTTCTTAACTGGACAAGTTCTAAT
>CEWG01205461.1_pt1 | contig 12816 bp, 14 predicted proteins | sample 361411 | NCBI WGS metagenome assembly CEWG01 (sample SAMEA2622173, study PRJEB7988) | marine metagenome | biome: marine biome (ENVO:00000447); feature: surface water layer (ENVO:00002042); material: "saline water (ENVO:00002010), including plankton (ENVO:xxxxxxxx)" | depth 5 m | reverse complement strand
CTAAAGACTGAATCATCTTGAAAAATCTTTAGAGCGATAAAATCATTACTCAAAGATGAATTTTGATCTACTTTGAGTCTAATTCTGATAACTTGCCCTTCGGAAAAATACCCTCCAGTATGATTATATCTATAAGTTCTGAAATCTCCAGAAGTAGTAATATTAAGACCATCTCCGTCTAATATTTGTGATCCTGTACCTAAAGCTGTATACTGATTAGATGAACCGGGTAGCAACAGAGGTAAATAAGTACTTTCCCATACTAAATATTGAAAAAATGCCGGGTTACCTGATCTCGCAGGATATGAAAATGAGGAATAACCTCCCAAGGCTAAACTCCATACACTGTTCCCTTTATGTCCAAAAATCTTAGCTCTTCCCTCATGTACACATGAGGATAAATTAATTAATCTGTCTGTATTATTCCCATAATCTAAAATATATCCATTCGATACCGTAGATCCTCCTCCGCTTGCATATCTCCAAGAATTACCCAGATCATCAGAGTAGAATCCTATAAGCCTACCATCTCCGAATTCTTGAGCGATTACCCAGATTAGCCCATCTTGAAAGAAGGCTGTAACATTACCTCCGGTCATTACATTAGAGGTTATGCTGGAGAAGGTTGTACCTACTGCTATAGTATTCTCATTAGATGATAGCCATACTGAATTAGACAAACGGATACCCGGATTAGGAATCTTAGTAAAGTTTAACTCTTGAGTATCAGATATATAGGCTACTCCTATAGTACCATCTGGAAGGGATACTGGGGAAGGCTGGTGAAAGTATCCATCACTTATATCAGAGATAGAATCTACTAGATTAAAAGTAGTCCCTCCATCTCTCGAGATGTACTGGGCTAATCTGTTTGTATTACTAGTTTCAAGTTCTATAAAGAGGAGAACTGTATTATCTACAGTGATTAACTTCATCTTCTTAGGCTCATTCGCGCTAGATGATATAGAATCTATTAGACCTCTTGAAGAGATCTGGCTCCAGCTATCACCATTGTCTAGAGATCTATGTACTTTTATATTAATCGAGTCCGAAAGAGTATAATTAAAGTAAGCTACTAGAAGGCTACCATCCTGAAGCCTAGTTATCGAGGGGAGGCCATCACTTGAGGGAGTCCCAGCAAAAAGAATACTTACAAAGGTTTTAACGGATTGTATAGGGCCATTTTTTATCTGTCTGTGTAGGGTAATTGTATATCTTCCACTGGAATCTACAACTTCGGAGATTACCCAGATTACACCATTAAGATCGCTCACGCAATCTGAATTTATATAACTTCCGATCGATGCACTAGAAGAAAACTTCCAATATCTACTTTCTGTAAGAATATGGGCTGCATCCTTCCCCATCTCTATAGTATCCGCTCCGCTCCATTTAAATCGAGCCTCTCCTGGGAGCCCTCCCTGCATGGTTTCTATAGTTATATCTTCACCTTGAGAACCGATAGAAGAGAGAGTAAGATTTACTCCTTCTGTCTGTGCTTCTGGAATACCTGCTCTCGCGTTGGCTTGGGTGAATTGAGATTGAGCATCCCATAGATTATCCTTCGAGATGGAGATACTCGGAATAAGGAATCCTCTTAAATAGTCTGGAGTTATATTAGCCATCTTAATATCCTCTTATGCCTACGGGTTTAGCCCTCGAAATCCCTAGTTCCTTAGAGAATCTTCCAAAGTGCTTAAAGGGTTGAATTACTACAGTATTAACGCTTCCGGAGCCTCCCTGCTGGAGATTCCTTACTCCTTGCTCTCCTCCGATCCTTCGGACTGTAGCCCGATCCAATATAGCCTCTCCGCGCAATACTCGAGCATTAGCCTCATCCGGGGCCATCCCTCCCATATGGAAGGAAGGCATCTGCTGAGACATAACGACACCGGCCTGAGCTACCCCGGTAGCTACTGCGAGAGCAGATTGGATAGCATTAAACGGAGAGATTAATTTTTGAGCGGCTACTACTGCTTCTGCTGTACCCATTGCGATCTCTGCTAATGCCATTCCTTTTCTGAAGTTAAATAGCCCTCGGAGGTTCTTCTGCTCCTTCTCATAGGCTGCTCGCTCGATATCGCTCATTGCTGCTATCTCTTCCTGCTTATCCTGCATAGCCTTGACATCTATCTCGTTACCCTTAATCCTCATCTCTGTAAGTTCTGCGAGGGTTCCTCCAAGGGTTAAAGCTCCCTCGAGATTCTCTTTAAGGCCTTCTCTTCTTTTTGCTTGGAGTTCTTCTTCCTTCTTTTGGAGTTCCTTCATCCGCTCGAGATCTTTATTATGTAGCATCTGCTTTATGATATCTGCTGCGAGTTCTTCCTGTTCTGTAATCTCTCCGAGCTTCTCTATCTGCTCTATCTTATTACCGAAGGCTAGAGCTTCTCTCTGCTCTTCGCTCATAAAGGCTTGGATCTGGAAGTCCTCGAGTTTTTTATTGGCATCGATCTGTCTATCAAAAAATCTATTCTCTGCTTGGATTAAGGCTTCCATCGCTTCGAGTTCATCTTCTACTAGATCTAGGCTCTTCTTAGCAGGCTTAACTCCCTTCTCTTTCGCTGCTGCTGCTTCCTCTGTAGCATCTGCTAATTCTTTTTCGAGAGTTACTATCTCTTGAGCAGTCTCTATCGCTTCCGCTTGCATTCCTTCGATCGCTGCTCTCTGCTTCTCCTGGTTCGCGATATCAGCCTGGAGAGCCTTCTCCAGTTTTCCTAGCTCTGCTGCTTGTCTTAGTCCCTCTTGGGTTAGATCGATATTGTTTTTTACTGTAGAGGTCTGAAGTTGTAAAGTTCTTAACCTCTCCTTCTCACCTTCTGAGAGTACAATATTAGCGGAGCCCGCTTCTAGATATCCATCCTTAAGGCTCTGAATAGTTGATAGAAGAATCTTACTCTCGGAGATGTTACTCTCCACCGCTTCGAGGTTCCCTCTAAATGCTTCATTAGCTGCCTCTCCTGCCTTCTGTAACTTGAACTCATATTCGGAGATCTGGCCCGTAAGAAGTTTATACTCCAATCTCTGTTCTCGGAGTTTCCCTGCTGCATCGATAAGGTTATTTTCTTGCTCGTTCTGAGATTCTATTAGAGCCTTCTGAGCATCTCGAAGGGCTAGAGTAGTCTCTCTAACCTTCTCGAGCTCCGCTTTATGGGCTACATATCCCAGAGTTAAGGCTCCGATAGCAATACCTGCAGCTACTACGAGAGGATTAAGAGCAGCGAAGGACATAGTTAAACCCTCTGTAACTGCGAAAGCATCTGCTAATCCATCTGCTGCTTCTGCGAGTTGAGGATTAACCCCTCGAAGAGCAAGCCCTATGGAAGAGAATCCTCTATCGATATCCCCAGATGCTTCTCCAACTCTCTCCAAGCGTTCTTCCGCTCTCCGGGCTGCCTCTGCCATCTCTTCAAATTCTTTAGCACCTCGAGCAGCTGCAGCAGCTGAAGCCCTCGCAGCCTTCGCGCTCGCATCTGCGCTCTTTTTAGCAGCCTTCTCCGCTTGCTTTAGTTGCCTATCGAGAGCGGATACCATCTTCTTAGCTTCCGCTTCTGTTACATTAGGCATCTGCTTTAACTTATTAATTAGATCCTTAAGATCCGCTTTATAAGCTATATTGATAGTTCTATTTTCTTGGGCCATTATATTCTCCGGATAAGATCATCAGCTAGAGCCTCTACTACTTTCTTAGCTGCTTTTCTATGAGGTTTTACCATGAGCTCATTAGATACTCTTTTTCCTTGAGGTTGGATTATATCCTGCCCTCTATTGTTTTCGGAGTCTACGCCGAATTTCATAGCCCATGAATAAGGAGCCCTATTTCTAAGAAAAGCCTCGAACCCTCCTCCGGGAATTATCCGGAAGCCTCTCTCGAACTTCTTCCAGCTACCCAGAGAGGTTTTTTTATAGAAGGTAACTTCTCCTCCTTCCTTCTTACGGATTATCGGCTTCCGTACTGGCCAATCTTGGATAGCATCCGCTTCTATCTTCTTAAGGGTATCTTCTAAGACCTTACGAGCATTCGGAGCTACTGTATCTAAGAATCCTGTATAGAACTCCTGAAGATCTGTATCGATCTCTATTCCTGCTCTTCCTTTATTGATTTTAACGCTCATCGATTGCCCCGTATTATCTCCTCCATTCTAGCCCTTTTTATGCGCTCTTGTCTATCCTTAGATGCTTTTGGATCTTCATGTGCTAACCTATACTCAGCTAGCAGCGATACTCGGAGATCTGGAGAGAGAGAGTAATACCAGAGAGGATCCTTCCCCCATCGAAGAGAGATCCGAAGAGCGAGGAGATCTAGCCCTCCTCTCCCTCTTGCGTAAAATTTGCCTTCTCTTCTACCTCTTGCTCGGATGGGATTACTCGCATCATCTCCAATAGAACTTCGCTTCCCATCTCGTAGATCTTAGCAGGAGTAACTCCAGCATCTAGCAATCGATCGAGGATCTTATAACCGAAGGCTATAGGATCTCCGCTGGTTACTGGATATGCTGGAAGGACTCTTTTATGATCTATGGATACTGCTATAGCAGCTGCACATATTCTCCCAAGCTGGGCTCGGTTGGGATGCGCTCCCCATATGGATACAAAGTCTAAGCAAGTAGCAATAGAGGAGGGTAACCTCCCCTCATGCTGTCCAAGTTTTTTAAGATCTAATAGCATATGTACCTCCTACGCTATTTTATGCTGCTACTAATCCACCGTAACAAGTAAAGTTAAGAGTAAAGCTACTTGGATCTCCTTCTGAGAAGTCGAGAGAACATATACACTTAGACAAGGTAACAAAGTGATCCGCTTCTGCTGCATCTGGGCTATCTGCTAAGTACTTGATATCGATACAATACTGCTCGATAAATGGAGTACCGCTTAATCCAGTAGAAGTATTACCAGAGTAGAATCCAGATTGAGTAATAAAATCTCGGATACTTCCTGCTTCAGATGCATCCGTAAATTGTCGAAAATGAAAAGAAAAAGAACCCGTTTTTGCTTGTGCATCTTGCTTACGCACAGCAGAAAAATTACCTCTATCCATTACCACGAGTTCTGAAAACTCTTGAGGATCTGAAAAGGTAAAGTTACCATCTTCGAAGGCTACTTCGAGAGATACACCACCATTATCGAGAAGGGTTATAACTCCATCTCTTTTAGTCTTGGGAATTGTTGAATATGCCATTACAGCCTCCGGGGATTATGATTAGTATTTTAACCGATTGTATTAGATAGTGTGAAGGATATTAAACGATAGAGTGATCAATATATACTCTTGAGAATCTGTAACCGTTCTCTCGGATGCAGTATATCTAATTGTAAACTGATTATCCGTAGAATAAGCCTCTAATACCTTATTAATTACCATCTCCTCAGCATCGAGGCTAGCATCGTAATCCGTAGGATAGATATCGAGAGGCCTTAATCGAAAAGAGAATAGAACTTGCATTGGAGTAGATAGATAGACTCCTACCGCTCTTCTCTGTCTCTCTTCCATTGCTGCAGAGGAGGCTACAGAGATTGAGAATGCTTTATGGGCTACGGTATTCTCTGTTCTTCCGAAGAAGTCCGGAGTATGCTTAGATTCTTTGAACCCGGAGAGAGTCTCTATCTTCGTAGCGATAGCCTTACGGATACTGGAGAGAGATTCTGCCATTATCTCCTCCGTAATCTACGAGAGAAGTTTCCATTACCATTAAGGAAGATTACTGGCTGCTTAGCTACTCGATCATTAGGGTTCCCTGTCTGACCATCGTGATTATGGTCATAGATAAAGTTAATGCGCTTCCATTCATCTTTATATTGTGAGAAGTGCTCATTAGCGAGATCTAGATATCTTCCGTTACTCTGTCCAAGGCTAGAATGGAAGTCTCGGAATATGTAATAGAGAGCTAGATTCTGATGAGCAGCGCGAAAGGCCTCTGGAGACATTACTAGATACTCCATCCCTCCTCCTTCGGTCCTCATTCTCTGTACCAGAGTAAACCAGGCTTCATCGATATAGGTCTGGTAAGAAGTTAGATTGGAAGGTCTGATATCTGCGAGCTGAGAATAAGTAGCAGTAAGATCTCCATCCGATACTACAGGATATAGCCTTCTTAATACTACTGCTGCCATTCTACGAAAAGTATAAGCCTCTCCTACAAGTGTAATCTTCCACTCCTGGAGATATCCCTCTCCGAGATCCAAGCTGTTATCCAAATTCGAAGAAGAGTGTACATAAGTAGGAATATTAGCAGGGAAGGTAGCGAGAGCATTATCTACAAGTTTAGTCTGATCTGGTTTAAAGAGTGTATATCTTACTTCGGTAGGTACTGCGAGCACCCCATCTCTAAATATCGGTAGAGTTGTAGTATTAGACTTCCCGCGCTCGAGGAGCTCTGGGATCTTGATCTGAGGAGCGTAAGGGGTGCTAGTAGTCATTATTTAATCTCTTTATAAAGTTCGATTCCCTTCTTCTGGAAGGCTTCGATAAATGATAACATATCTTCTCTAACCTTGTAGTGATCATCGATCTTCGCTTTTATCTCTGGGATATGCTGAGAGTTAAGCATTCTATTAACTGCTTTGAGATGAGTAAGGCTCTCGAGTTCCCAGAAGTGAGGTTCAATAGGAAGGAGAGTTCCATCTGTTATTAAAGAGCAGCTCCATTTAAGGAAGGCTTCTCTATCGAAGGATTTAATTACTCGGTTACCTACTACTCGTACAGATTGCCATTTAGGACAGTGATAGAACCCATTCCTTACTCTGTATTGATGGATATATTGATACTTCGCTGGATCGAGATAGATCCATCCCTTCTGCTGTAGATTACCAATTCTCGAGCCTGCGTTCCCTCGCTCTCCGGAGACTTGATGTACTCCATTAACTCCGGGGATAATATGTTCCATTCGGATATTAGGTACGAAGTAGAACGAGCGTTCTATTTTTGTTGTCTTACCCTTCGTTACTTCCTTCTCGAAGTAATTATACGTCCAATTGGTAGGATGCCATTTATAGAAAAAAGGATGGTTTGGTTGCTCTGGGAGAAGCTCTTTCTGGCTAGTCTGGACCGGAGCCCAAGGCTGTGGAGTTAAACTCATAAAATGTACCTCATTGTAAGTTAAAACGAGGGGAAGAGCAGAAGCCCCTCCCCGTATAAGAATCCGTAAGGATTAGCTTAAAGTAGCAATCTCTACTCCGCGCTCATCAGAAATAATCGCTATTCCGAGGTAAGCATGACCAACTACAGAAGTTAATGCGGAAGCGGCTGAGCGATCGAGCTCGATCATAACTTCACCCATTTGCATAGACTCAGCAGCGCCCGGAAGAGAAGCAGGCATCCCAGAAGCATAACCGATAGCACCTGGAGCGAACATAGCACCTTGATAGTTAGATCCACCATCGATTACATAAGAGCTAGTATAGATCTCTACGCCCATAAAAGAGCCTTTATAGTGAGAACCTTTAGCAGCGAGAGCCTCAAAAGAAGCAGGAGCGAAGGCTACAGCTCCAGTCTCTGAGCGGATAGAATCTTGTAATTCTGCCATTTGTGCAGGATGCAACACAGCAACGTAAGGACCCGGAGCACCTTTATTACTATCTGCAGCTTCGAGAGCTTGGATAGCATCTTGGAATGTATCTACGTTCAATGCAGAAGCGGCTCCAACTTGAGCAGTGAAACCAGAGAATACTGATGCTGTAAGTCTAGCGAAAAGAGCATCGTAAGATTTAGAGATGTGCTCAGCGATACGGAAAGGATCGATATCCTGGCCCATACCTGTCATAGTAGCAAGATCAGTAATAGAGTAAGCGAGAGAATTTCTCTTACATACTACATCTACGTGACTATCTACGAGAGCTTTATTTGATACAGGATTATCTTCCGTTGCACCTGTAAAAGCAGTAAAGCCGTCTTCGCCATCTAAGAACGCTTTACGAACTCGGACCGTATCAGATCCAGTTCCATTAATAGATCCGATAAAATCGATAAAGGGAGTATTTTTAAGATTGACAGAATCCTTAAGAAGTAAGCGGATTTCTGCGCTAATCATTTGAGCGAGTCTTAAATCACCGACTAGCCCATTATTAGTAATTTCATTTGCCATTATTGCACCATTAGAAGAAAAGGGAAAAAATCATTATCTGGGCTCTTCTGCTGTTTCGGGAGCGACCCTACCCATAAGAAGTATAAACGAAATAAATAGGACTAGCAAGAATAAAAAAAAACCCCTCGAGGAGAACGAGGGGAAGGGCTAGGGGAGGTACATCCAAAGCCCTTTTTTAGGGATTGTAAGATGATTACAAAGATACTACGATCTGAGCTCCAGTTACATTAACTACAGATTTTACCTTAAGGTTATTGTTATCTGTAAGCTGTACTTCTAACTGTACCTTATCACCATTGCTATCATATGCTGAAACATGTACGATTTTTTCTCCGAGTGCATGGTTCAGCGTTACGAAGGTGTTAGCGGTCAAGTTCTGAGGAGCAAAGGTTTTTCGGAATTGGCTAAGAGCGACTAGTACTTCACCGTTGGTAACTGTTGCTAAGTTGCCTGCAGCAGAATCGGCAGAGATAGCGGCTTGGGCTCGAGCATTCGTAAAGTAAAGATTCGAACCTTCTGCGATATCATCTGTATCTGCAGTTAATGTAATCTGACCAGTACTAGAGTTATAGTTAAGTCCAGCAGCATCTACAGAGATAGCAGCTCGAGCTCTTGCATCTGTAAAGTAAAGATTAGATCCCTCTGTTACGTTTGATGTAGAAGCATTTAAGCTATAGACACCATCAGCGTAAGATAGACCCGTACCGGCAGCGAACTCAGAAAAGACAGCTGAAGCAGGCAATGAAAGTTTTCCCGTTCCATTGTTGTATGTTAACAATTGTGTATCTGGAGAAGAAACAGCATCCAAAGAAATAGAGCTTCTTACTCGTGCTACAGTATGGTATAGATTACTAGAGCCCTCGCTAATGTTATCAGAAGTAGCAGCTAGAGTAATAACACCAGTACCAGAATTATAAGAGATCCCCGCTCCAGATACAGAGATAGCACCGCGAGCCCGAGCATCTGTAAAGTATAGATTACTAGAACCTTCGGAGATCCCGTCCGAGTCTACATTTAATTCATACGTTCCATTGCTGGAGTCATAAGACAAACCAGATCCAGCAGCAAAAAGTCCTCGAATCTCTCCTTGATCTGCGGTGAATTCTCCCGTAGAAGAGTTATAGTTTATACCAGAAGAAGCAGAGAGAGCGGCTCGGACCTCAGCATCAGTAACATCTCCGCCCTCAATTTCTGCGAAGTCAGCAGTTGTTCCAGCTGTTCCACCGTTATGGATGAAGGTCTGAGCGCGACCAGATACAGCAGTAAGGATAATTATATCCCCTTCCTGTTTTTCATCTCCCGAGGTATAGTTAGCACTTACCCAAGCAGCAATAGAAGCAGCAGAAGTATCTACGGATACATCTGTAATAGTAAGAGGCTTTAGCTTTAACTTAAGATCTCCATCTTCTGTAACGAGCTCTGCATAGTTAGCAGAATCGGAAGCGATACCGACTACGCTATTTGCTTCCAAGTAAGAACGGGTAACCGCGTGATTATCAGCAGAAGGAGCTTGGTTAAGTTGAACAGCTCCCTCGAAAATATTTGTTGGTGCAAGAAATTGCATTTTTAACTCCATATATAGATTAAGAGGGGATCTCCCTCGCTCTATATACTATCTCAATAAAATCTCTCCAGAGAGTGAAATTTGGAAAGATATAGTAACTCTATTTTCGCTATTATGTGTAACGGAGCCTTCTGCTATTTTACCATCACTGAGGATAATCTGTATCATCGGTTTATATCCGAAATTATGATTAATCACAATGAGATTAGTATTAGAGAAGCTCTGTATTAAGGGCTCCGAGTTTACGCTGGGTATATATCTAAGCATCTATTCCTCCGAGAAAACTAGAGTAACAGTAGCGGAGGCTGCTGTTTGAGTAGAGATAAAAATAGAGTCATGTTTATTTCTACCTCTTCCAAGGTTTAACACTTGCTTAGCTTCTTTTGCTATAAAGTCCTTATCCGCTCCTAGTATTGCTCCATCTGTCCCAGATGTAGAATAAAATAATTTATGTGTTTGGGCTCCTATCTGCAGATGTCTTGCATTAGTAGGAAGTAATACCTCTGTCGCTGTCTGGTATACTGTGATAGTTTTCACTATTGGGAAGGTGTTACTCCCCTGTAGATCGATAGACATTCTGTACCTCCTAGATCTTAGATCGATCGCGTTCCATTTAGCCGCTGCTGTCTCCAAGCCTTCATGATGGCATCTCTATTTTGTTCGTAGAACTCTCCATCCTTAAGACCTCGAGAGATAATATCTCCATTCTGTACCGGTGCAGGCTTGGCTCCTGTATTCGTTCGAGGAGGTATTAAGGGAGCACTCTCTACCGCTTCTGCTTGGATGGAAGCGGCTTCTGTATTCGGAGCGGCATCTGCTGTAGTCTCTGGAGATGCCTTCGCTCTAAGATGAGGTCTAAGAACTAAGGGAGCCTCTGCTGGATTGTCTTTTATCCCCTTTATCCAATCCTCCAAAGAATATTCGCTATTCGAGCGACTATAAGCCCATTCTACAGCATCTCTAAGATCTGGATCTGTAAATCCCATATCCGATAACATGGATATACGGCTATATTTGCTCTCTGCATCCTGTAGAGATTGCTCTAATGTATTTACCTTCTCTTGTAATGTAGAGATCTTCTGTAGTTCTCCGGATTGATTATCGAGAGTATCCTGGAGAGCCTTAGCGACTTCCTCCGCTTGGATTGCTCTCGCGCTTAGTTTAGAGATTCTATCTTTAAAAGCAGCTTCGATATCTGCTTTAAGTACGTACTCTATCCCTTCATGGTTTATTGTTTTCATCAGCTGTACCTCTGGTTTTTTGGTTTCTTTGAGTAATATATCGAATAAATGAGGATTCTGCTAGAACCTTATTATCCCAAGGCATTTCGAATGCAATATCCAAAAGAGCCTCCATATCTTCTACCGGGAGCCAATGATCATTCGCATTCATCTGCTCAAAGATCTCCTTCCGCTTCTCATAGTAGCAGCAGCCCGGATGGACCAATCTTACATACATAGAGAGAGCCCACTCCTCGCAAGAGAGCCACTCTACAATAGAATCTTTTATCTTTTCGATGGGCTCTTTACACTCTTCGCAATGCATTATAAGAACTCCGCTCGCTCTCTTCTGATCTGTAGAAGATACTCTCGAGCCTCTCTATCATCCATATCGTCATACATCATCATAACCGCTTGCACTGGAGATATTAATCCTGCGCTCATCTTAGCAGTTATATCCTCTCTCTGCGCTCGCATCTCATCCGGTGTTAATGGCATTGAATGATAGGATACCCTATATCCATCCTCTGGAAGAGATGTTCCGAGGAAGCGATTAGCTAAGATAGCAGTCTTCGCTAAGAGTTCCTCATCTCCCAAGCGGAATACAGGAGCAAATTTCTTTTGGGCTTCCCTCTGTCCACTCTTCGATACTGCTAGAGCATATCCAGATCTTGGATCTCCATTTGTTCTGCTGAGTTCTGAAGGAGATAATCCAGCAGCTAATCCTACTCGCATTTCGTATTTAGAGATAGACTCTAACAGAGCATGAGGATCCGTAGGAATAGAGAAGGAGCCTACTAAGGGCTGCCCTTGAGCATCTGGATCTTGTGTAAATACTAGAATAGAGGAGGGATCTGTAGCAATAGAAGATCTCCGGGCTATCTCATTCTGATCGATCTGTGAGAGTCCAGCTACAGATAATCCGGCTACGTACTTCTGACTCCAGCAGGCATCTCTAACAAGATGCACCCACATAGAATATAAAACAGCAGAAGTAAGAGATCCATACACCATTTGAGAAGCATTATAAGGATCCCATAAGAACCCTGTTTTTTCTGCATGGTATAAAACTACGGGGAGGAAGGGATTACCCTCTCCATCTCGATAGGGATAATCCGCTCCTCTGTGGGTAGCGTGTCCCATAAACTCTACGGATACATCCTTACCCAAGGATCCATCCTTATTAATCTCATACATTCCGAAGATCGGTTCTTCTGGATTACGTATATCGAGTACATCTGCTACCCATACCGGCTTCCCTTCATGCTCTCGGAGTCTAGCCTCTTGATAATATACGGGGATATCTGGCTGGTCCGGATGGGCTTCGCAATATAGTAGGTCTGGAGTAACTATCCGATATTGAATACCCGGTGCAATAGTTGGAGCCCCTACTACGTGAGGATTAACATCTATCCGGATTGCGCTCTCTCGGAGTCCGATTACCATTTGTTGGGTCCTCTGCATTAGCTGCCATAGTCCAGCCTTCGTAACAAGTCCCTCTCTAGATACTAGATCGGAGATATCTCCATTGAGATTAGTAACTGCTGGAACCTCATGATATAAAACAGATAACTGTCTAGTGATCTGCTCGAAGGGATTGGAGGAGAGATCTGCAGGACCCCAGGCCTCTCTCCGATCTGCTGGAAGATGCCTTGCGAGTTCATCTTCTAGATCTTGCTCCCATGCTCCGATAATCATCCGCTTCCGGAGTGCTGAGTGGTTCCATCTATCCTGCTCTTCTTGGTTTGGTGCTAGAGGCTTAATAGGGAGATTAGTATACATATCAATAGATCCTTAGTTTACCGGGGATATTTGCTTTACTGGATTCAAGGGTAGGAACGATACAATATCGGAGAGCGTCGACCGAGTGACCCCACTCATCGCGAGATCTCGCGGATTGGTTGCGCTTCATTGTCCACCGCTGCAGAGAGAGGATTAACCGCTCACATTTAGG
>CEWG01173755.1_pt1 | contig 12817 bp, 12 predicted proteins | sample 361411 | NCBI WGS metagenome assembly CEWG01 (sample SAMEA2622173, study PRJEB7988) | marine metagenome | biome: marine biome (ENVO:00000447); feature: surface water layer (ENVO:00002042); material: "saline water (ENVO:00002010), including plankton (ENVO:xxxxxxxx)" | depth 5 m | reverse complement strand
TTTGCTGAGTTCCATACATAAAACGTTTCATACAATGAAGGAAACCTGTAGCCAGTTCCAAATGAAAGTTTTAACTTCGTGGCCTTATCGTCAAACACGTATGCAAGAGTTGCTCTATGAGAATCCTCATTTCCTGCAAATGAATGTTCATCAAATCTAGCTCCAAAGGTAGCATAAATATTATTTGTTATTCTGCTTTGATAATCAAAATACTGAGATATTACATGAGAACTTGAATCTATTCTTACAGTTGAATCTTTATTAAATCCCATTTGGTCATCCTCTCTCTCTACTCCAAATACAATACTATTATCTAAATCAAAATTATAATTACCCTGGTAAAGAAAAGAATATCTATCACCATAATAATTATCTTGCTTTGTATTTTTACTATTAGGAGCACTTGCATAAATTCTTTTTATATAAGTGTTAGCTAAAGTGAATTTGTTTGTAAATTTTTCTAAAGGCTTGTGAATTAAACTAATATTATAAGAGCCTTCTAGTCCATCTGTCTCTTCAGCATGATCATAACTAGGTGAACACCCGAATAGATTTGAAACACACGCCGCATCATATTGTAAATAAGTTTCAGCAATTCTTGCATTGCTTTGTAATTCAATTTTTTCTGTAAACTTTTTACTATAACTGGCTATCAATCCATTGTTTCTATACCTATCCTTTTCATCATTATGTGTCATTTGAGATATTCCATCTGTTTGGAATCTTTGAAGTCCTAAATAATAATTTGATTTTTCGTTACCACCAGAAAGTGAAGCTGATAGATTGTGAGTATCATGAGAACCTGAAACATATTCAATATCTTTGTGAAAACCGGGTTTTCCTTGTTTTGTAAAAATATGTATAGTCCCACCAATCGCTCCACTACCATACATTGAACTTTGATTTCCTTTTAAAATTTCAACTCTTGAAATTTGACTAGTTAGAATATTGTTAAAATCAAAATCACCAGATACGCTTGATGGATCGGACATTTTTACACCATCTATGTAAACAGTAGAATATCTTTTTGGCATTCCTCTTAATTGAATAGCTGAGGCAGTTCCATGTCCTCCACTCTGAAAGAAATTTGCACTAGTTGTTGACGTACTTAGTGCATCACCTAGAAAATGCTCTGTAGAATTATCAAAAAATTCTTCACTGAGAACCGTTACTGAGGTTCCTACAGTGGAGATAGATTGTGGTTTTTTACTTGGTGCTGTAATTGTAATAATTGGAATTTCGTTTGAATAAACTTTAGTTGAAAATATTAATAATAAGATTAACAATCGTAACAGCATTTTCACTCCATAATTTTCTAAACTAAAAGTTTAGATATTAAATTAATGCCGTTGTTAATTTTTCATTGCAGAATTAGGCTTTTCCTGGCCATCATTCAACAGCGGACTTTACTGGGTGGCACTCCGACTTTACGGTTCCAGGAAGAGCCAATGAATTTCACACTGATTCCCCACCATGATTCAGCATCTTCTATTTATTTCGAAAAAAATTTTTTGTCAATAACTTACAATATCTTTTATTCTAATTTTTTTATCTATTCCAGAATTAAGATCTATTACTTCACAATCTTTAATTTTTTCTAATATATCTTTTTTATTTAAATAACTTAAATTACCCTTCTCGTCTCTACTCTCTCTAAAATAAGAATTCACAAATTTATCTATATTAATTTGATTGGGTATATTGAGGTTGATCATTTCTATATAATTTTTATTTACAAAAAATGCATTGCACCTAAATTGATTTGTACCAATAAAAATAAAATTTTTTTCATTCATAATCTGAATAATAGCTGCTAAAGATGCTCCAAAACATAGATTTGAATAATGGTAAGTAGATCTATCAAATTCTTTTATGTTGGGAACTGTTACTTTTGCTGATGATCCAAAATTTGGATTAAACTCTACTACAGCAATTTTTGAAAAGTTCTCTGGTAATTCTTTTATTATCCAATAATCAATCCCATCAATATCTAAACTAAACAAATCTAAGTTTTTATTAAAATTGTTTGATTTTAATATTTCGTTAATATTAGAGGAGTCAACTTTTTTTTCTAAAACTGTAAGATTATTTCTCCATAATTTAATATTCTTAAGCACTTTTTTTTTTAATTCATCTATTGCATCTATAACTAAACCATTTACATTTCGAATTTCGAATAGCAACCTTGTATTTGACTCACTATAATCTCCAATTCCAATCTCAACAAATTTTGGCTCATTGATGTTTAATTGGCTCAACAAATAATCAATTATCCCATCCTCCCCATTTTGCGAAAAAGCTTTGTATTCAGCCTCTGATAAATTTTTTAAATTATGATATTGTTTTCTTGCCATAAAAAAATGGCTATATGCTGCTTGAAGCTTCAATCCATCTTGATTGGGCCGCTTGAATAATTTTTTTAAAAAATTAAGCATTAGATATTTTTTTTAATAAATTTGTTGTTAATTTAAAAGAGTCAATTCCTAGTTGATTTTTCTTAATTAATTTAAGAATTTCTTTTTTAATCTTAACTTTTTTTTTCAGACATTCTTTCACAACATAAATAATCTTTTTTTCATCACTTATAATTTCACCCACTAACCTTCTGTCCATAAAATAGTTTAAATTTTTATACTCAGATTTTAAGACAAAATTTTCTCTTATTGAAAAAAAAATAACAGGTTTTTTTGTCAAAAAGGCATAAGTATATGCAGTACCAGATAAATCTGTAATCATAAGAGTAGAATTATTATAAGTTTTTAAATAGTTTTTACTATCATCAAATAAAAAAAGTTCGTTGTTTTTATTTTTTTGTTTTAGGTTTTGATAGAAGTTTTTATTTGTATCTCTAGGATGAGGTCTCAATATTACAAAATATTTATTCTTATTTAATATATTAATGATTTTTGATAATTTTTTTTTTAATGAAAGAGTTTTAAAAGAGTCTATGCCTGTTGGAGCTATAATAATTTTTTTATTATTGTATTTTTTGGTGATTGAGCTTATTAAAAAAGAAAATCTTAAATACCCGGCTTGAATTAAAACAGGTTTAGTATAATTTTTAAATAAATTTTCAAATACATTAATAGCTTTTTTACAACTTATAAAAATATAATTGTATTTTGAGAGTCTTTTTTCTACTTCCTGCTCCTTTTTTTTGTCAACTAAAGGAGTATCATAAATACTATGATGAATATATATTTTTTTGGAAAATGGAGGAAAGATATCTGAAATATTATTTGAAATAAAAATATTACAAAAAAAAATAAATTTTAATGATAAATATGAAATATAAAACTGATTATCTCTAGGTAAATCTTTTATACTTTTGTGACAATTTATAATAACAAAGTTTTTTCCAAGGTTTTTGGAAAGTTTTTTAAGATAAAAGTCATGTATATTTTTCAAATCATCGACTGGATGAAAAAATAAGATAGTTTTTTTATTTTTAAATTTAGAAAAAAAAAATATAAAGTTTATGATTAAAATTGATTGGAGGCTTTTAAAATATTTCTTAATTTCCATAATTTTTCAAAGTGTCGTATAAAGATAAAGACTGATTTAATAATTTTTCATTAAAATTTTTTTTACCAACATTTCTATTTTTATTATTGAATTCTTTTAAATTTATCTTGTTAATGATATCCCTTTCATCTAAAATAAATTTTTCAAAGTATTTTTCTTTTTCTTTACACAGACTTTCATAACAAATAAAATGGATATTCTTATTATCTCTTAATTTTGAAGCGTATTCATATACATCTATCCAAATTTTTAACCAATAATTCAAATTATTTGGATCAAATTCAATCCTATCATTATCGAATGAGTAATATTTATGATTTAAACCAAAATCAAAATGACCAAGTAAATTCATATACTCCAATATAAATTTATTCTCTGTTTGTAGTTTTGTAAAATTGATATGTTGTTTACGAAGAGAGTATGACTGCTCTAAAGGATTCCTAAAAATTATAAAAAAATTTGAATCTGGAAAATATTCGATTAATGATTTTAATCTTAATATGTTAAAATTGTTTTTCGATAGGTATCTTTCTTTTTTATTTTTTATTTTAATTAATTTTATTAATTGTTTGTAAAAAATTACATCCTCTTTAGTCAAATTGTGACTTTTTACAAAATTATTAAAGATATATTCATTCTCTTTTATAAGCATCCAAACAGGTTCTTCTAATGCCTCTGGACTATTAATATCTATTTTTATACCATCTCGATGAGCTCTTTCAGTCTTTTCATTAATTTTTTTTTTAAAAAATGAACGTAACTTGTTCCAGATATTTGGAGAAAATATAAACGGCATATCAGAATAAGTGTAGGATGAGAATAAACCTGTATTATATAAAGAATTTAGTAATTGAGTTGTTCCTGATCTTGCAAGTCCAGTGACAAAAAAATTTTTTCCACAAAAAATTTTATCATCATAAAAAAAAAACTTTTCGACGTTAAACAATAAACTAACAATACTTTTATTCGATAAGGCTAATCTATGAATAATTTTGTCTAGTGAATTATATTTTATTTCGAACAATTCTTTTCCTTAAGTAAATATAAATTAATATAATTGAAATAATAAAAAAATTTATTTTTAAAGACATGAAGATTTTAATAATATCGATTTTTAAAAATATAGAAATTAGTAAATAAATTATAATAGGCATCAATATAATTATAAATTTGAAAACTATCTTAGAATAATCCAAAAATATTTGGATCAAAATCTTAAATGAATCATCATTTGATCCAGTCAAATCTTTTAGTTGTTTGAGATAATTATTTAGATTCTCTTTGATTGAATAAAATTCACTTTTAAACTTAAGTTTAAATGTTAGTTCACATGAAATTAAACATGAAATAATTAGAAAAATAATTTTCAATTTTCTTTATTTTCGTTTTCTTTTTTATTTTTAATTTTTTTCATTATCCATTTAAATGGATAAATTAAAATTGATATTATTAAAAGTATTACTAAAAGAATAAAGCCTAGACCTGTTAATATTGCACCTATTCCAGCTCCAGGTCCTATGTATGCTTGAGCATATGAGGTAACAAAAACTGTGATAATTGTAAAAATTATTAATCTTAACATTTTCTATCTATGAAATTTAAATTTTTAAATTCCTCTTCTGAAATATACCTTGACCAATTTATAAGTGAATTCCATATATATTCCCATTTTAACTCACCTTTTTCAGTTCCCATTAGTAACCTACCATGATTCTCTTCTTCAACATAAATATCACCATTATCTAAAATTCTATATAACGATCCTGTTCTACTATTAATGTCATTATTTTTAAATAAATTCTCATATTTTTTATAAGCTTTATCATTTTTAAAATCATAAATGTAAATGTTGTTATTTGATTGTGACTGGTCCCACCCAAGGGTTACATTGTTATCAAATATAGCAATTTTATCTTCATCTATCACATCAATGTCATGTTGAAATCTCCATGGACCTTGTTTGTACCAAATGATTTTATTAGTAGCAGGTCTAAATAAAATAATTGCAGAAATACTTCTTAATGACAAAAAAACATCTCCTTTTTTCCAGTAAGAACTATCATCTAAAATTGGCTCTATATCATTTATATGAATAGGATCGTCCCCATAATAAGAATTTAATACCAAATTAAACAAGTTATTTTCTTTTAAAATCTCAGTAACTGATTTTTCATATAACAATTTTCCATCAAAACTTACTTTAGCAATTTTGTCATCATGATATTGACCATGTAACTCTTTAAAATCTCCAGGAACTTCTAAAGTTGGTATCCAAAAATTATTTTCATAATCGATGCTTATGCTATGATGAAATCTTTTATCAATTTGCCAAACTAGTTTGGAACAACGATCTATTTTTATCAACGGTGAAGAGGAATGAGTTATTATTGAACCATCCGATGATAGATATGGATGGTAAAATAAATATCTATTCCTATTTGCATCAATTTCTAAGTTCTTTTGATTTCTATCAAAGTTTGATAACTTATTAATTGCATTTATATCTGGATCCCATTCGTGAATTATTTTATTATTTTTAATATCAAATAAGTGTACAAAGTTTCTATTTTTTTCTCTAAAAAACCTTGAAAATAATATATAGCCCTCTAAATCTTCAATATTATTATTGAAAACATTTAAACCCTTTTTTTTTGACTTATGTTTTGTATAAGTGAACTCATCTTTACCAAAACCTGCACAAGATTTTTGCTTATTAAAAATGTAACAATTTATAATTTTTACAGAATTTGTTGGCATAGATGAAAAATTAACAATTAATCTTTCTATAGTTTCAAACCTCCCGCCTGGATTATTAAAAGAGGTAGAGTGAATTACGATATTTCCAAATAAAGAGAGCGAAATAATACATAGAACCACTATATAAAATTTTCTAAACATTACACTTTGTAAACGTATTTTTGGTTCTTTTTCCTTAAATTATTTGGCGGATATTTTTTTAATTTGTCTTCAAAGTAAATCTTAATCTTCGAACCATATTTTTTTTTATTATAGGTTAAAAAATAGATTATTCTTGTTTTGTCAGAGATATTATCATCAGATTTGTGAGCTAGTTTATCCCCAAATATTATCAAATCTCCTGGTTTACTTAATATTTTTTTCCAAAGTAATTTTTTTTCTTTTTTTTTATCAATTGATTTTTCATATTTAGCTAGTTCTCCCATTAAGTGAGATTTAGGTGAGACCTGCAAACAACCATTTGTTTGGTCAGATTTATCTAATGAAATAGCGATTGTGACAAATTCTTTGATTCCATACATATCTTTCCAAATTGTTAAATCCTGATGTGGTGTAAAACCCTTAGCGCCTGGATTTTTAAAATTTACCTTATCTTTAAATAAAACAAAATTTTCTTTGAACAGTCTTTTTAAAAAATTTGAGACTTTGGTACTTAATATTTTTTTTACATCATTATCATTTGTAAATAAATTTTCAATTCTATTAAGAATAAGTTTTCGATTTTTTACAGATCGAGTGTAATATTTATATATTTTTTGATTTTTTGATTTTTCACTAACAGTTATTTTATTTTTTAATTTTTTACTTAAATTTTTACTCAGAAAATTATTGACTACTAAATAGCCATTATTATCAAATTCTCTCTTTGATTTTGTATAATTCATAAAATTTAGGTCTGCTTTACAAGTGCAGAAGACTCTGCGTTTTTACCATACTTATATTGAAATCTTTTTGGATCATTCTCTTTTAACATTAAATTAGCTTTAATGTTAGCTTCATTAACAAATTTTTCAAATTCATCTGGTCCTGAAAAACCATCAACTTTTACAAGTGAAGATCTAAAAAGCATATCATCTAAAGATCTTCCTCCCCACCAAAGATTTTCTTTGATAACTTTTCTATAAATTGGTGTTCCAGGTAAAGGACTTAGTATTGCAAAGGAGAAACTATCCGCTCCAGAATTCATAGCAAAATCTATTGTTTTATTAATTTCCTCATATGTCTCCCCTGGATATCCAACAATCCAAAATGTATGAACCAACATTCCTGCTTTTTTTGCATTTGCAATGGACGGATAAATTGTTTCAAGTGGTAATCGTTTATGAATTATATTATCTAAAACCCTTTGAACCCCACTTTCACAAGCCAACGTTATTTGATAACATCCAGACTCATACATTCTTTTGTACATTTCGTCTTGTTTTTTAAAATGATAATTTACTTTTGTTCCATTAGGTGTGCACCACGGTAAACCAACTTTTTCTAATTGATCACACAGTGAATATAAATTTTTTTTATTTACCGTAATTGTGTCATCGTCAAATTGAATTTCACCAATTCTAAAATCTCTAACATCATTAGAAATTTCATCCATTATATGCTCTGTAGATCTCCATCGAGTATTTTGACCCCACATACTTGGTGTGGAACAAAAAGTACATTTTTCAGGACAACCTCTAGAACACATAACACTTAATACTCTCTTTGATCTTGATTTTGCTGAGTGGAATGCTCCGATTTTAAAATATGCCTCCATATCAACAAGATGTCTTGCTGGCCTTGGAAGTAAATTTAAATTATGAACTCTATGATTAGGGTTGATATGGTATTCACCTTTAGACAATCTTTTAACCAAACCTGGGACTTTCATTATTTCATTATGATCGTTGTTAAGAATCGCTTCAACCATTTTTAAAAAAGAAAACTCACCTTCACCTGCCATACCATAATCAAAATGTTCATTCTCTAGATCAATAATTAAATTATCTTTATTTAATTCTTTATCAATTTTAAAGAACTTATAATCTTGAACCGCGCTTGAAATATGATTGCCTCCCAAAATCACTTTTATTTTTTTGTCGACTTTTTTAATTACTTTTGCAATTTGATGAGCTGACTCTAATAGATTTGAAAATAAAACTGAAATTGCAACAATATCAGGTGAAAAATTTGACACAACTTTTGCAATATTTTCATCATCTTGTCCTATCATTACAATATTATTTTTCTCGTCAATAATTTTTCTTTTATCCCAGCCGTCTAAAGCAGAGTCATAAATTTTTACCTGGTGTCCATGTTTTTCTAATATCGGGGCAATAAGCATTAAACCTAAAGATGGTTGAATTCTGTTTACTCCATCTGAAATTCCTTTCAAATTTGGAGTTATGAGTAATACTTTTGCTTTTTTTTTCATAATATCATCTATAAATGGATTTCTTTATATCCGCAAAATAATTTGATGCTAAGGATTTTAAATTAGTTTTCATGTCGTTTTTAATTATAAAATCAGGGTTTTTAGGATATTCTGGCACAATATCAATACCTAATATATTTTTTTTATTCTTATAGGTTTTTTTCTTACCTAATTTAATTATTTCTTTTATGTTCGCATCAATATACGTCACTATAAAATTTTTAAGTTTTGTTTTATATATTTTTCTAGCTTTATGATTCAAACCAACCACTGTGTAGAGCACATTAATTTTTTTCTCACTCAAAAATTTTAAAATTTCAGAGAATTGATAAGAATTTTTAATTCTATCTTTTTTTTTATATCCATTTAAATTATATAATTTTCTTAAATCGTCTCCACTAATATTAATAGTTGGACCATACCTTTTTTCAATTTTTGAATGAATTAATTTCATTATAGTTGATTTACCAGAGCCTGAATAACCTTCCATCCAAAAAACTAGACCGTATTTTGAATTCATTTTTTTTTTAGATTTATACATGCTCGCTTTCTAATAATTGTACTACTAATATTTTTAGTCCTATTGAATATTTTTATTTTTTTCCTCGGTAAAGGATTTAAATTATCATTTCCATGTATCAAATAATCAATTTTATGTTTCTTTAAAAAAATATCAGAGATAAAAAAATTACATGGTACTACTTTTGAAACATATTTTATAGACTGTAAAATTTCTTTTCTAAATCGAAATTTAATCTCAGGTAAGTATCCTTTATGTTTTTTAATCTCTTTATCTTTAGTTAATGCGATTATCACATTTCCAAATTTAGATGCTTTTTTTATCAACCTCACATGTCCGTGATGTAATAAAGTGGCTGACATATCTAATAATATATTTTTTTTCATCAGTAAATATTATCTAAAATCATGCCTTTAGATTTTTTACCTAAATGAGCTTCGCCTATATGGCATACAACGCTTCCACCAATTTCATTTCTAGGTGTGTAAAGTATAACTCTCTTATTTTTTGATTTAATGATTTTGTTGACATGAGTACAAAGTAATGGCTGATTTTCATTTGGTAGTGTTAAATAATTCTTCATCTTTTTCAAAAATTTTTTTTTATTTATTATAACTGAATATCTATGATCAAAGTGTTTTTCTAATACTTTCTCTAAAGAATAAATAATCTGATAAGGACCAGTCATTTTTTTTTCAATATGGTTTTTAATGTTCAAATAAAAACTAGGTATAAAATTTTTATTATTTTCGTTAAAACAAATAAATCCAGCTCCTGTTAAACCAAATAAACCTTTACAAGAACTAAATGAAATAACATCCGCTAACTCATGATCTTTTTCTAAACCTATAGAGCCTGTTGCATCTAACATTAATTTTGATTTATTTTTATTTGCAAAATATTTTAACTTTTTGATAGGTATTTTCAAACCGCAGCTTGTTTCTGTTGGACAAGCAACAATCCAATCAAACTTATTTTCTACATCGTCTAATTTTTTCCAATCTATACTCTCTACTTTTTTTATATATTTAAATAAACTCTTGTGCGTAAAAGCAATTGTTTTTAATCTTTGAGCATAATATCCAGTATCAATTATTAAAATTTTTCCATAAAGAAAGTTTGCTATCATTATTTCTATTGCCAAACTTCCTGAACCTTGAAATCGAGCAATTTGTGAGAAGCCACCAGCTATATTTTTAATTTTATTTAAAACTTTTTTTTCTGTTTTTTGATATTCATTATCACCTCTTCCAAAACAAGGTTTAATATTAGTAATACTTTTCTCAACTAAACTAGAAGGGCCTGCTGTAAAAATTATTTTTTTTTGATTTTCTAAACTAATTATTTTTTTTATTTCTTTCATTTTTTTTTATAAAATTTGTAAAAATTTTTTTCCTATCTTGAAATTTTTCTTTTGGTCTAGGTAATTTTGTACTACTACCTGGACTACTCAAAATTTCAATAAATAAACTACCTTTTTTTTTAATTTTGTTTTTTAGGCTGTTGTTCATTTTTTTTATATTGTCAATTTTAACATATCTATCATATCCAAACCCTAGGCTTATTTTCTTATAGTCAATTTTAGATTTATTTATTTTTTGACCTCCTACTGAGTCGTGAACGCCATTATTAATCAAAATATGAATAAAGTTACTCAAAATTGCTGAATTCTGAAGACCAGATGTGTGCATTAACAATGAACCATCACCATCAATACATACTACTTTAATTTTTTTCAAATTTTTTGCAACTCCAGCTGACACTGAGACCGCGTGTCCCATGCCACCTGTCATCAGAAAATCTTTCAAAAGATTTTCATTTTTTTTAGATCGTAATAAGTAAAGTTCTCTTGACGTATAACCAGTGTTTGAAACAATTGGATAATTTGAAGGTATTATATCTAACAATTTTTCAATAATTTTTTGTCTTTTTGGTAAACTTTTTAAATGAATAGTTTTTTTTTTATCAATTATCTTTTTAAATGTTCCTTTTCTTACAATTATTGCTACAGGCTTCTTTAATTCTATTGATTTATTTTTAATCTTTTTAATTAGTTGCCCAAAGTTTTTTGTTTTATTACTAATGACTACATATGGGACATCTATTAATTTAAGCTGTTTCAAGGTAATAAACCCCTGATATAAATGTTGGGGCTCATCATGAATTTGTTTATTTTTTGAAATAACTTCTCCTCTCCAACCAATTAACAAAATCATAGGAATTCCGTAAATTTTTTTGTTTACGACAGAGTTCAATGGATTTATTGCATTGCCTAGACCAGAATTTTGCATATAAACAAGAGCTGGTTCTCGTGATGATAAATAATGACCAGCAGCTAGCGCTACTGCAATCCCCTCGTTACCAACAGAAAGATGCTCGTTAAATTTTTTTCTCTCAAATTGACTTAAAAAATTTTTTAATAAAGAGTCCGGAACACCTGTAAAAAAATTTATATTGTTATTTTTTAAAGATTTGTAAAATTTAATGGAGTCAATCATTATTAATTTGTACCAGGAATTAAATCCATCATTTCTTTGATTGAAGTTAATTTATCCTCAATTTCTTTAGATCTACCATTTTTTAATATAGAGTTTGCAACTTCTAACATTGCTGGGTAGGCCGCTCTAAATAGATGATTTGCATAAATTACAACATTAAAACCATTATCTATTAACTCATTTTCTGTTATAGAACTATAAGTACTTGGAACACAAACTAAAGGCACATCATTAAATTTTCTTTTAAATTTTTTTGAAAATTCAAAAATTTCTTTTGGGTTATCTTTTTTGCTATGGATCATTATTCCATCGCTACCCGAGTCTAAATAGGCTTCTGCTCTTAATAATGCATCTTCTAAACCTTTTCCTAAAATGAAACTCTCAATTCTAGCAATTACCATAAAATCTTGATTTTGTTGATTTGATTTAATTGTTTTTATTTTATCTGAAAAAATTTCAATACTCTCCTGTAGCTGATTAGAAGTATCACTTAATAAAGAATTTTTTTTTAAACCTGTTTTATCTTCCATGATCACTGCAGAAATACCTAATCTTTCAATTGTTTTAATGTTTAAACTCAAATGTTCTATTTTGCCTCCAGTATCAATATCCATGATCAAAGGTTTTGAAGTTACCTCAAATATATTATTTATATTTTCTAGCCTTTTTGAAATATCAACAACTTCTATGTCTGGTTTTCCAATTAAAGATGCATCTGTAAGCGAGCTTGACCAAAATCCATCATAATATATTTCACGTTCATTCACTCTAGCTAAAGCGTTTTCAGCAATTAATGCTGAAATAGGGCTGTGGGTTTCAATTATTCTCGTTAAATCTTTATTCTTTATAGATCTTTTTAAAGTTTTAATTCTTTGATCGGTTGAAATACCTACTTTTTTGTTTTTATTAGATATAGCTTCTGAGGAGATGCCTTTAGTGTAAGGAATTTCAATTAACTTACCATTATATTTTTTTAATTCATCAATAACATTTTTTCTCATCACAGATTGCTTCCCTGTTAACCAGTCATCACCATGAACAACAATATCAGGTTTTAATTTTCCAATTGTAATAGAGTCATCCCACTCATTTTGTGCAACAACT
>CEWG01100322.1_pt1 | contig 12827 bp, 13 predicted proteins | sample 361411 | NCBI WGS metagenome assembly CEWG01 (sample SAMEA2622173, study PRJEB7988) | marine metagenome | biome: marine biome (ENVO:00000447); feature: surface water layer (ENVO:00002042); material: "saline water (ENVO:00002010), including plankton (ENVO:xxxxxxxx)" | depth 5 m | reverse complement strand
AGAATGTTTCCGGTTAGTGGAAGCAGTGTCAAAAAGACTAGTGTGATGCAAAGTGTTCCCTATAAGTTGGGGATGCAGCTGAATATCTTAGCGACAAACCAAGACGACGCTTTACAAATTTTTGAACAGATCCTTCCATCTTTTACACCCGAGTACACCATCGCGATAAAGAATATGGAGGGCCCCGATACGTCAACCGACGTACCAATCGTTCTCAATGGTGTTTCTTTTTCAGATGAGTATGAAGGATCTTTTGAAACACGAAGAACTTTAATTTACACTCTTGAGTTTGAGATGCGTGTTCGATTCGCCGGAACAACATCCGAAGGTAAGATCATTCGCATCGTCGATACTTACTACTACAGTAAGATGTTGGATACCGACGACAGTCCAAGAATTGATACTTCTAATCCAGTTGGAGAAGAGAATGTAAGAGTCATCGCAGACGACGATGGATCTCCGTTCGATAGTTTAGATAGTCCATTAGATATAACAACAACATTTGGTTTTGATTATGCCTCCCCGTGATAAAAATGATATTGTTGCTGCTTTAGAAAAAAATCTTCCGGTCACTACTAAGATCATCCCCGAAAAGATCAAATCTAATGTTGATCAGGGAGAAATCAACAATGATACAGAGACTGATGTAGATTATTCTCGGCAAAAGATGAAGGAACTGATCGATATGAGTTCCGAAGCAATTCAGAATATGATGGCACTTGCGTCTGAAACCGAACATCCTAGAGCCTTTGAAGTTCTTTCCAACATGATCAAACAGGCATCCGAGATGTCACAGGATCTTGTAAAACTTCAGAAGACGCGAAAGGATATCACTCAATCCAAAGAAGAATCAAATAGAAACACCACAAATAATGCAATCTTTGTAGGCTCAACGAATGAGTTACAAAAGTTTTTGAAGAATCGTGATACTGATGAATGAAGTAGGCGGATACCTTGGTAACGCTTTAGTTAAGAGAGACGGACTTCCACAGGATTATACTCAAGATCAAGTCGATGAGTATATCAAGTGTATGAATGATCCGATCTACTTTGCGGAGAACTATGTCAAGATCATTACCTTGGATAGTGGACTGCAACCCTTCAAACCATATCCTTATCAAAGGGAGATGTTTGAACAGTTCAATGAGAATCGATTCAATCTTGTTCTCGCGTGTCGTCAATCGGGTAAGTCGATCTCTTGTGTGGTCTATATTCTCTGGTACGCAATCTTTAACTCCGAAAAGACTGTTGCGATTCTGGCAAATAAGGGATCTACTGCTCGTGAAATGTTATCGCGTGTTACTCTGGCACTGGAGAATCTTCCCTTCTTTCTTCAGCCAGGATGTAAAGAATTAAACAAAGGATCCTTGCAGTTCTCGAATAACTCTCGTATCATCGCCTCAGCGACATCTGGTAGTTCGATTCGTGGTCTCTCGGTCAATCTTCTTTTTCTTGACGAGTTCGCGTTTGTCGAAAATGCAAATACTTTTTACACTTCGACCTATCCAGTTATCTCTTCTGGTAAGGAGAGTAAGGTCATTATTACCTCAACGCAGAACGGAACAGGTACACTCTTCTATCGATTACTTGAAGGTGCGATGCAAGGAACAAACGAGTTTAAAGCCTTTCGAGTAGACTGGTGGGATGTGCCGGGGCGTGACGAGGAATGGAAAAGACAAACCATCGCCAATACGAGCGAAGAACAGTTTAGACAGGAGTATGGTAACGAAGCGATTGGATCGTCTAACACTTTGATCTCTGCAAATGCTCTTCTTGGTTTAAAGAATGAACGACCCAAACAGGTCTATCAGGGTACAAAGATTTATCGTAAGGTGAAAGAAGGTCATCACTATCTGATGATGGTGGATGTCTCAAAGGGAAGAGGACAGGACTATTCGACTTTCAATGTGATTGATATCACCAACGGAGAGTTCGAACAGGTTGCGACTTATCGAGATAATATGATTTCTCCTTTGATCTTTCCGGACATTATCATAAAGATCGCAAAGATGTACAATCAGGCTATGGTTCTGATCGAGAACAATGATGCGGGGCAGGTTGTATGTAATACAGTCTACTACGAATATGAGTATGAAAACACCTTTTTGGAATCATCAGTCAAACGAGGAGGTATCGGAGTGACTATGACAAAAAGGGTCAAGAGGATTGGATGTTCCAATCTCAAAGATCTTATCGAGATGAGCAAACTGAAGATACACGACTCCGAGACTATTCGAGAACTCGCGTCGTTTGAAGTCAGAGGATCAAGTTTTCAGGCAGCTCAGGGAAATCACGACGATCTCGTAATGAATCTCGTTCTCTTTGCGTGGTTTGTTTCTTCGGATGCGTTCGGTAATATCAGCGACATCAATTTAAAAGAGGTTTTGTTCAACCAAAAAATGCAAGAGATCGAGGATGACATCGCCCCATTTGGTGTGATTGACGACGGAACCTCTTATGGAAACTCTGCACATGATCGAATGGTCGAAGCACAGAAAGCGTGGAAGTCTCTGTAAATTTCATTATCTATAAATAGTATCATTGAAAAACACCTTATCATGATCAATACTTATCATTCAACTCAAATAACTGAAAGGAAAAACGCATGGGATTTTTAGTATCACCTGGCGTCGATGTCAACGAAGTTGACTTGACAAATGTTATTCCAGCAGTATCAACTTCTATAGGCGGTATAGTAGGTCATTTTCAATGGGGCCCCGTTGAAGAAGTTGTTAGTGTCGGATCCGAAGTCGAGTTGGTTTCTAATTTTCAGAAACCGAACAACGACAACTATAAACAGTGGTTTCAGGCCGCTGCATTTCTACAATACGCAAACGCATTAAATGTTTATCGTTTCAATGCAACTAGCCTGAATAATGCTAGTACAGATGGCGGAACTTACTTAGTAAAGAACTCCGATAATTGGGAAAGTCAAACCCTTACTTCAAGTCCACAGAATTTCTTCGTCGCCAAATATCCAGGCGCTCTTGGTAATTCTTTGGAAGTATCTGTTCTCACGAGCGGAAACTTCTCTGGTAATTCAAACACAGTTGCAACTGCCGCTGTCGATGGAGCTCCATCAGCTGGTGAAATCCACATAGTCGTTATTGACGAAGATGGTACAATCACAGGAACAGCAAATACTGTCCTTGAAGTTTTCCAAAATCTTACGGCAACAGCCGGAGATAAGAGAGACGATGGAACATCAAAATATTACGTTGATGTCCTTGAAACTCAATCTGCTTGGATTTGGCCTACAGCCGATATTTCCAGCACAACTGACTCAAGTTCAGATGGTTTCAACTATAGTTTGACTGGTGGTTCCGATGGAACAGAACCAACTACTGCTCAACTTCAAGCTGTATACACAACTGCTTTCGGTGATGCCGAAACTTTGGATGTTAATATCTTGATTGGGCCTATCGGTGCAGATACTTCAGAAGTAGGATTCGCGGCTGCAAATGCAGTGATCGCGGTTGCGGCTGCTCGTAAGGATTGTGTTGCGGTTGTTTCACCTCCGACCACTGGTACGGATGGAACTGCTCTCCAATCAACTGTTGCGACAGCTGTTACAAAGACAACCGATTGGTCTGCTGGAGTTACCTCTAGTTCTTACGGAGTTATGACATCCACATGTGTCTATGTATACGACAAGTACAACGATCTTTATCGTTGGATTGGTTCGGCTGGTCACGTTGCAGGTCTTCTTGCTAACGTCGATAATGTCGCGGAAACATGGTTCTCGCCTGCTGGATTTAATCGTGGTCAACTTCGTGGAGTTGTAAAACTCGGTTATAACCCAACCTCATCTCAGCGTGATACACTTTACAAGGGTCGTGTTAATCCTCTCGTATCTTTCCCCGGCCAAGGAATACTCCTTTTCGGTGATAAGACTGCACAGAGTAAACCAAGTGCCTTTGATCGTATTAACGTTCGCCGTTTGTTTATTGCATTAGAAAAAGCAATCTCTACTGCTTCTAAGTTTCAGTTATTCGAATTGAATGACGAGTTTACACGAGCAATGTTCCGAAACATGACAGAACCTTTCCTACGGGATGTAAAGGGTCGTCGTGGTGTTACGGACTTCCTCGTTGTTTGTGACGAAACAAATAATACCGGAGAAGTGATTGACACAAACCGTTTCGTGGCTGATATTTTTATCAAGCCCGCACGTTCAATCAACTTCATCACACTTAATTTCATCGCTACTCGTACTGGTGTTGAGTTTTCTGAAGTTTCTGGACAACAGTAATATAAATAGTTAAAGAAAGGAAACTATCATGGCACTAGGAGTAGACGATTTTAAATCAAAACTTATTGGAGGAGGCGCTAGGCCCAATCTGTTTAAGGCAACTGTAAACTTTCCGGCATATGCTGGAGGAGACAGTGAATTGACACAGTTCTTGGTCAAGGGTGCTCAGTTACCTGCAAGCGTTATCGCACAGATCGATGTACCATTTAGAGGTCGTCAGTTGAAGATAGCCGGAGATCGCACGTTCGAAAACTATACAATTACGGTTCTTAATGATTCCGGAATGAGTATTAGAAATTCATTTGAACGTTGGATGAACGGAATCAACGAACATAACGCTAATCTTGGATTGGTAAACCCAACCGACTATCAAGCAGATATGCTCATCGAGCAACTTGATAAGTCTGAAAATGTAACAAAAAGATATGATATTCGCGGAGCATTTCCTGTAAATGTTTCTGCAATTGACTTGAGTTACGATACGAATGATGCAATTGAAGAGTTCACAGTTGAACTTGCATTCCAGTATTGGGAATCCTTGGGTGGCACTTGGTCTTCAACCACTTAATTAAAAATTAATTCAAACATATTCACCCCGTGAGTCTATCCTTGCGGGGTGAATAAATACATTTATGGACATATTTGGCTACGAGATAAGTAAGAAAGTTACCCCAAAAGTAAAGAAAGAAATCATTTCACCGATTCCAAAACCGAGTGAAGATGGTTCTTCTACGACAACAGTATTTTCGGGAGGTCTTTACGGTCAGTATATTGATCTAGGAGATTCAGCAACGATCTCTGATCACGATCTTATTTTAAAGTATCGTGAAGTTGCAACACAACCCGAGGCGGATACCGCAATCACAGACATTGTGGATGGTGCAATCGCATCAAGAGACAAATCAGCTCCGGTCAATATCGCACTTGATGATCTGGATCAACCAGAAAATATCAAGAAGCAGATCATTGAAGAATTTAACAAAATATTAACGCTTTATCGGTTCAATCATAACGGTCACGATCTCTTTCGTAACTGGTATATCGACGGCCGAGTCTATTTTCAGATCATCGTTGATAAAGAGAATCCAAAACGAGGAATCGTAGAACTTCGTTACATCGATCCAACAAAGATCAGTAAGGTAAAAGAAGTTAAAAAAGTAAAAGACGCCAGGACTGAAGTCGAGTATGATAAGATAGTTGCGGAGTATTATTTGTACTCTGAAGGTATGTTATCAAATAGCGACATAAAGACTGGAGGAGGAGTTAAGTTGGAGAAAGACTCAATTATTGCAGTCAACTCCGGCCTTTTCGATCCTTCTCGTACTAAGTCAATTGGTTATCTTCACAAAGCAATCAAACTGATCAATCAGTTGCGATTCATGGAAGATTCTTTGGTTGTCTATCGTGTTTCACGAGCTCCTGAAAGACGTATCTTCTACATTGACGTAGGTAACTTACCAAAGGGTAAGGCAGAAGAATACGTTCAGAGTGTTGTGTCTCGATATCGCAATAAGTTAGTTTACGATGCAAGTACAGGTGAAATCACCGATGATCGTAAACACATGTCGATGCTAGAAGACTTCTATCTACCTCGAAGAGAAGGTGGAAGAGGAACTGAAATCACTACCTTGGGTGGTGGAGAGAATCTTGGTCAGATTGATGATGTTGTCTTCTTTCAAAGAAAACTTTACAGATCTCTGAATGTTCCGATCTCTCGTCTTGAACAGGATACTGGTTTTGCTCTTGGTAGGGCAACCGAAGTATCTCGGGATGAAGTTAAGTTTCAGAAGTTTGTCGATAAGATTCGCAAGAGATTCTCACAGATTTTTATTGAAGCTCTGAAGGTTCAGTTGATTCTGAAAGGTGTTATCGAACCAAAGGATTGGCCGAACATCGAAGAGTCGATTAATGTTGACTTTATTGAAGACAACTACTTTGCAGAACTCAAAGAGTTTGAAATTCTTCGAGAAAGACTTGAGATGCTTCAACTAGTCGAAGAACAGATCGGTCAATATTACTCTCGGGAATGGGTTCGTCGTAACATTCTACATCAATCTGATGAAGACATTCACTCAATAGATGATCAGATAAAGAAAGAAAAAGAATCTGGTGATATAGATGACGACGAAGGCGAAGAAGATTTGGAAAACTAAAAAACTATAAATAGTAATAATCATGTCAGAAAAAATATTTAACGCACTTGTACAGAATGATAAAGATGAAGCGTTGAATGCGTTTAAAGATGCAATTCAACAAAAGATCGAAACCGCGATGGATGTTCGTCGTGTTGGATTGACTTCTCAGATTTTCAATGATGGTGATCCCGCCCCGGTCGTAGAAGAAGAAGTTCAGATCGATGAAGCGGTATCCGCAGACAAGTTTGTGAAAGGTGGAAGTGATAAGATCAAGCAATCCGAAGTAGAAATGTTACTCGGAAAGATCTATGACAACACCAAACTCACAAAGTCTTTGATCGCAAATAAGGCGTACAAAGATGGAGAATCAAATTCAAAGAAAAAGAATCCACATAAAAAAGACACAGTAGATTTCCATCTCTTTCAACTAGGACAGCAAGTCGAGTTATCAAGAAGTTAATGAACCATTACTGGAAAAAACTTATAAATGAATCGCAAAAAGTTCTCCAAAAAGAGAACGGACACACCGACGTTGCGTCAGCTCTTGGCGGTATTCGTGTTGCTCGTGAAGCACTCAACAATATGGAAGAAATTTTATCGGGAATGAATCCCGAGGGCAGTCTACCTTCTTGGTGGACAAACAAAGTAGCCATCTCAGTATCTCAACTGGATGACATGGCAGATTATCTCAAACAGAAGGTACAAAAATGACAGTTATTCCCTTAGCGGCAAAAGAAACGCCGAACTCCGCAGATTCCAATATATCCGAAGCGTCACTTGTTTACATATGTAACACAACGACTTCGGCCGGCACAGTCACTCTTAAAACAAGTGGTGGTGTGGCAATTGCAACAATCGATGTTCCGGCATCTGGTTCACTTACTATCAAGAAAAAGAACGCAGAAAAAATTCGCACATCTGCCGCGACTCTTACTGTCACAGCAATAGGTTACGCAAACTAAGATGAAATTAATAACCGAAACACAGGATGTACAGTTAGAGTACATCACCGAAGCCAACGGAAAAGGTGGCAAGGATGTCTTCATCGAAGGCGTCTTTATGCAAGCGGAAAAAGAAAACCGCAATAAAAGAATTTATCCTAAAACGGTTCTGGAATCAGCAACCGGAAAATATATAAAGGAACAAGTTAAGACTGGTCGTGCGGTCGGTGAGTTAAATCACCCCGAAGGGCCCGCAATTAACTTGGATAAAGTTTCACATCGTATTACCGAACTACATTGGGATGGTAATAACGTTGTAGGAAAGGCACTTATCTTGGATACACCAATGGGTAAGATCGTGAAGGGCCTCGTAGAAGGAGGTTGCAAGCTAGGTGTCTCAAGTCGTGGTATGGGAACTGTTGAATCAAGAGAAAACAAGACTTTCGTAAAGGATGATTACATTCTTGCGACGGTTGACATTGTTCAAGACCCCTCCGCCCCAGAAGCCTTTGTAAATGGCATCATGGAAGGAGTTGATTGGATCTTGGAGAATGGTATTCTGAAACCTCAACAAATTGAAGAATATGAGACTGAAATGAAGAAGGTAGATTCTGAGCAGATATCTGAAGCTCAGGAACGAATCTTCAGAGATTTCCTCTCCAAACTCTAAATTCAAAATAAGGTAATAAACCAAAATGTCTGAAGAAATACAGAACGAAGAAGAAATCGTTGTTGAAGACGTACAGGAAGAGGATCTTGTAGAGAATCAGGAGCTTGTGCAGGATACACCTGAAGAAGTTGCTGAGGAATCTCAGGAATCTCTTTCTGATTCGGTACTCGATGTTCTTCTCGGCGAGGCTAAGAAGAAAAACGAAGCCGAAGACGGAGAAGACGAAGAAGAATCTGATGACGAAGAGTCTGACGATGACGAAGATGAAGAAATGGAAGAAGCCGTCGAAGTAGACGAAGAAACCATTGAAGAGTCTTCTGAAGAAACTGAAGAGGAATCTATCGAAGAATCCTCCGAAGAAGTAGAAGAAGAAACACTTGAAGAAGGTGTTCAAACAAAAGCAGGTATTCTTGCTGACGCTTTCTCTACTATCAAATCCTATAAGAAGCATGATCTAACCAAAGCATACGAAGCAATGATGCAAGGTGACGATGATGAAGAGGAAGAGATGGAAGAAGAAGATGTAGATGGTGAAAAAGATGCGGCAGCTAATGCGGCCGCAATTAAAAAGTCAGCTCCGCCAAAAACAAAGGCAGAGATGATCAACGCCATGTACCATGAAATGAAGAAGATGAAGAAAGATGACTTGATGGCTGCCTATGGTGCAATCAAGTCTGCGATGGACGACGAAGAAGAAGAAGAGATGGAAGAAGCATTTGCAACGGATCTTAAGGTTCTTGCTGACGCAGACTCCAATCTTACCGAAGACTTCAAGACCAAAGCATCTACTCTCTTCGAAGCTGCTGTTGCAAACAAAGTCGCTACGATCAAGGAAGATCTTGAGAATACATACGAAGACTCTTTGCAAGAAGAAATCGTATACATTCGCGAGACTTTGATCGAAAAGATCGACAACTACCTCACATATGTAGTTGAAGATTGGATGAGCGAAAACCAAGAGTACGTTGACAACAAGTTGCGTACAGACATTGCCGAAGACTTCATGAATAACCTCAAGGAACTATTCGTTGAGAGTTACATCGAAGTACCAGAAAGCAAGGTTGATTTGGTTGATAGTCTCAGTGAAGATGTTGAAGCAACTAAGAGTGAACTCCTCACAGTATCTGAAGAACGCGATTCTCTCGCTTCTCAGATTGAAGAACTTCAACGTGAAAAGATCATTTCTGAAGCAACTTCGGAATTGACTTCCACACAATCTTCAAAGTTTGTCAAACTACTAGAAGGTATCGAATTCGTCGATGCGTCTAGCTTCGAAACTAAGGTTTCAGTAATCAAAGAATCTTTCTTTAATGAGGAAGAGCCAAAACAAGAGTTGGAAGAAGAGGTTTCTTCTGACGAAACAGAAATTATCGTCGAAGGAGAAGGTGATCCTAATGCAGAATTGTCTCCGACAATGCAGAAGTATTTGTCTTCCCTAAGCCGAATTCAACACAGCATCCACAACAAGTAAATAATTTACTTACAAAAATAAAGGAAACATAAAAATGTTTAACGCAGAAAACGACATAAAAAAATGGGCTCCTGTACTCGATCACGCTGATGCGCCCGAGTTCAAGGACAACTACCGCAAAGCCGTAACCGCAAAACTTCTTGAGAACACAGAGAAAGCTCTTAAGGAAGAACGTGGAGTGAACGGAATGCTCAACGAAAACGACACAACTACAGGTTCGATTGTAAACTACGATCCCGTATTGATCTCTTTGGTTCGCCGTGCGATGCCAAACTTGATCGCATACGACGTTGCTGGTGTTCAGCCGATGTCAGGCCCAACGGGTTTGATCTTCGCAATGAAGTCTCGCTACAACGACACAACCGATGGTTCTGCTAATCCAGGCAAGGTAACAACTGCCGATACGGAAGCTCTCTTCAACGAAGCAGACACAGACTTCGGTGGAACTGGTACACATGGTGGAACAGATCCTTACGCAGCTACTCTCGATTCTCCACAGGTTGCATACTCAACTGGTACAGGGATCGCGACAGCAACTGCTGAAGCTGCTACTCCTGCCGAACTCGGTTTCACAATCGAAAAGGCAACTGTAACTGCCAAGACACGTCAGTTGAAGGCTGAGTACACGATGGAACTCGCTCAGGATCTGAAGGCAATCCACGGATTGGACGCAGAATCTGAGTTGGCTAACATCCTGTCTTCTGAAATCCTCGCTGAAATCAATCGCGAAGTTATCCGTTCGATCAACAGCACTGCCAAGACTGGTGGAGCAAACGTTGGTACAGACGGTCTTTTCGACTTGGTTGCAGACGCTGATGGACGTTGGGCTGTTGAAAAGTTCAAGAGCTTGATCTATCAGTTGGAAGTTGAAGCCAACGCTATCGCAAAGGAAACTCGTCGCGGAAAAGGTAACTTCGTTATCGCTTCTAGCAACGTTGCTTCTGCCTTGGCTGCCGCTGGTCAACTCGACTACGCTTCTAACATCAGTTCTAACCTCAACGTTGACGACAGCGGAAACACATTCGCTGGTGTACTCAACGGTAAGATGAAGGTTTACGTTGATCCTTACACAACTGGCGATTACGCTACTGTTGGATTCCGTGGCCCTAATCCATACGATGCTGGATTGTTCTACTGCCCATACGTTCCTCTCACGATGGTACGTGCGGTTGACGAATCTACATTCCAGCCCAAGATTGCCTTCAAGACTCGTTACGGTCTACAGGCCAATCCTTTTGTTACCACATCTGCTGGTATCGGTTCTGCTAATGCAAACCAATACTTCCGCAGCATCCGCGTTGGTAACATCAACGTAGGTGGACAGAGCTAATTCTAATTAGTTCATAATCTTTGGAAGGGTCTCCGTTTGGAGGCCCTTCTTTTTTATAAATACACCCATGGCGAGACTTACAACAAATTTCAATTTTCTCTCACCCACTGGATTTCGTCTTACGATCAACCGTAATCGATTTGCAAACGTCGAGTATTTCATAACATCGTTCTCAATCCCATCGATAAGTATGGGTGAATCTGCTCAAGGATTCAGAGGACATACCGCTTTTCAAACCGGAGACGCAATTGGATATGACTCTCTTGGTATTCGATTTGCGATTGACGAAGATATGAAGAACTATACTGAAATATTTGATTGGATGATCAACAATCGTGAAACGGGACTAGACTTCTCTGATATGATTTTGAGTGTTCTCTCAAACCACAACAATGGGAATAAAGAGTTTCAGTTCAAAGACGCATTCCCAACTTCTTTAAGTGGTGTAGAGTTCACCACACAGGCAACAGACGTAGAATACTTACAAGCCGACGTTACATTTAGATACAGCGAATTCAATATTATAAAGTAATAAATAGTTTTATATGATGACACTTGATGAAATCCTTGCGATGTGGAAGAAGGACTCGCAAATTGATACAGTATGTTTAGACGAGGCAAGTAAAGAGAACTCGAAGAATCACGCAAAATATCTGGAGTTGCATAGTATTATTAAGTTGCAACTTAAAAAGAAAGAGATGGCCCAAAAGGTTTTGTTGCGTGATAAGTGGTTACACTTCTCAGGAAAACTTCCAAAGGAAAAGATCGATGAGTATGGATGGTCTTACGATCCTTTTGATGGAATGAAGATAATGAAGTCCGACTTTCACTATTTCTTTGAATCCGATGAGGAGCTGCAAAAGAGTGAAGAAAGGATTGCCTACCTCAAAACGTTAGAGGAAACTCTTCGAGAGATAGTTGACAACATAAAGTGGAAACACCAGTCCATTAAAAATGTTCTTGAATTTCAGAAGTTCACTTCTGGTATGTAATGATAAAAGTTTTAAAGGAGAACGAAGCGAAGTTAATTGTTGAGTCGGAAGATTCGGGTATCCTTCGTGAATTGTATGAGTATTATACCTTCTTTGCGGATGGATATAAATTCATGCCAGCCTATCGCAATAAGTTTTGGGATGGGAAGATAAGACTCTTTGATCTCCGAACACAACAACTACCCTATGGACTACTCAATCAAACAAAAGAATTTGCCAAGGAGAGAGGATACATCCTTGACGCAACTCAACTGCAACACGAGGAATGGCCTCAAACAGATGCTCTTCGGAAGTACGTTAAAGAAACTGATATTTCTATCAACGGTAAATCTATTGATCCTCGGGATTATCAGTTGGATGCCTTTATACATGCGATCAGCAATAAAAGATGTATTCTCCTCTCTCCAACCGGATCAGGTAAATCACTTATCATATATCTTTTGGTTCGTTACTTTCTTGATCATTCTGATAAGGGATTGATATCTTTGATCGTTGTTCCGACTACTTCTTTGGTCGCACAGATGTCAAAAGACTTTGAGAACTACTCTAAAAACGATCCATACTTCGAATCAGAGAATGAAGTACACCAAATCTATTCCGGAAAGGAAAAGTTCAACTTTGATGCATCGGTTGTAATTACTACATGGCAAAGCGCAATCAAACTACCACCTCAATGGTTCTTTCAGTATGGTATGGTGATTGGAGATGAAGCCCATACGTTCAAGGCAAAGAGTTTGACTACGATTATGAACCGTTTGGTCAATGCTGATTATCGGATCGGAACTACCGGAACACTGGACAATGCGATGGTAAATCAACTTGTGTTAGAAGGTAATTTTGGGCCACAATACAAGGTTACAACCACAAAGGAACTTATCGATTCAGATACTCTCGCTCAATTGAACATTAAATGTTTGGTTCTAAACTATCCGGATGAATCACGAAAGATTATAAAGTCTTTCAAATATCCTGATGAAATCGATTACATTGTAAACTACGAGAAGAGAAATAAGTTCATTGTCAATCTTACGTGTGA
>CEWG01102703.1_pt1 | contig 12852 bp, 12 predicted proteins | sample 361411 | NCBI WGS metagenome assembly CEWG01 (sample SAMEA2622173, study PRJEB7988) | marine metagenome | biome: marine biome (ENVO:00000447); feature: surface water layer (ENVO:00002042); material: "saline water (ENVO:00002010), including plankton (ENVO:xxxxxxxx)" | depth 5 m | reverse complement strand
GAGATTAGCACACCAGAACCAGTTGCACCCGCACCAAAGAAGAAGGTAGTTAAGAAGGCAACTGCACAACCAGAAGATGAACCAGCTCCAACTCCAAAGAAGAAGGTAGTTAAGAAGAAGGTAGCAGCCGCATAAATGTAAATATAAATAAAAAACATTAATCAAAGTAAATAGTAAAAACAACTGGTAAAAACGTAAAATCATAAAAACAATTAGTAAAAAGTAAATAATAAAAATAAAAAAGTGGTAATTGCCACTTTTTTATTGCTGTATCAAATAAATAAAACATTTTATATCTCTATTATATAAATGAAAACTCGTAAAAATAATAAACGGGTGGAAAAACAAAATTGTACAAAAAAACAAATAGGGGGTGTTTTAGAAGAAGATGTTTGTCCAATATGCACAGAAGATTTAAGAATTGGGTCAATTATAACTACAAAATGTAATCATACATTTCATACTAAATGTATCCAAACTTGGTGCAATACACAAAGGAATGGGTATATTATAGGTTGCCCTGTATGTAGAAGTAATATAAAACCGTTATGTTTACAAATTTCAAAAAATGAAAGGTTATTTAACGCTATAAGATTCGAAAATATTCAAGATATAATGGATACATTAGTATCTGCTGATATAAATAGTGGAGATAGGTTGCCATTAGTTCAAGCATGTGCAAAGCACAATTTCGAAATAGTTAATTTATTAATAGAATTTGGTGCTGATGTTAATAAAGGAAATCCTCTTAACGCGGCTATTTATAGTTATGAAGAAAGCACCAGAATAGTAAAGTTATTAATAGAAAAGGGGGCTGATATAAATGCTATAGATAATGAAAATAAATCACCATTAATGGATGCAGTGCAAATGGGTAATTATGATATTGTTGAATTGTTATTAAGTAAAGGAGCAGATGTAAATATTCAAGATTTTTATGGTTGGACACCTCTTATGTTAACAATGATGGAGGTATCACCAGGTCAAGAAGATTTAAGAATTGTAAAATTGTTATTAAAGCAACCAAATATTAATATTGATTTAACAACAAATGAAGAAGCCGAGGAAGAAGGCGTTTATAGAACGGCTCTTGATATAGCAAATCAACATGGTTTCACAGAAATTTCTAAATTAATAAAACCTATTATGGAATCACGAATTAAAGAAGTAATTGAAAAAGGAAAAACTAAAGACGGGCGACCATTGATACAACGTGCACACCCAGAAGTAAAAAAATATGTAGGAGATTATTTTGGTGGAAAATCAAATAGAAAGACTCGTAAGAATCGTAAAAAGTAAATTATAAAAATAAAAAATATTTTTAATAAAAATGAAACTTAAAAATATTTTAATGTAATAAACAAATGTTAATTCCAAAACAAATTGTGCAAACATCTCGAAAAAAACCAGAAAAATATATTATAGATATGATAAAATTAAGGTCAAATGGATGGGAATATAACCATTTTGATGATATGGAAGTAATTCAGTTTTTTGCATTAAATCCTATACCAGAGTTTCCTAATGTAATACAGAAGTTTTTTTCATTTAATTATGGAGAACATCGTGCAGATTTATTCCGTTATTATTATTTATATGTAAAAGGTGGTGTATATTTTGATACAGATGCAATGATAGAATGTGATATAAATGAAATAGTAAAGGATTATGAATATTTTTCAGTAAATTCGTCCTATTTTCCAGGAACAATATTTCAAGGTTTTATTGGTTGTGTTCCAAAATGTCAAATCATTTATAAAGGATTACATAATATATATCATATAAATAATTTAGATTTAATTGATAAATTTCGTTTAATTTGCAAAAATATGCATACATATGTTCATGAATATGGTATAAATAATAAAATAAAATTGTATCAAGAAGTATACTCAACACCAGAAATAGCTGCTGTGGTTGACGATAAAGATAATAATAAATTAGTTCTTAATCATTATCATATTAAAAAACAAATACCAAATATTTAAAATTATTTTTTATAGGTAATCGAACGACCATAATTTGTTTTAGATTTTTTTTTATATAAAATTTTTTTACTTTTATTAGGTTTTTGTTTTTTTTTTAATTTAATACCAGAACCTTCTACAGTTTTCCAAGTTCTATTATCATCATCATCATTATCATCATCATCATTATCATTATCACCATAAAATAATGAACGGATATTACTTTTATTTATTTCAGCATGTGCAATATCCTGTTTTCTTTTATCATTATTTTTTTGTATTTTTTTAATACTATCTTTAATATCACGTATTAATTTACGTTCACGAAGTATATTATCTTCTTCTTTTTTTTTTTCATTACGCTGTTCTGAATAACCAGGATTTAATAACGCTAAAATAGTATTAGTTGAAGATGAACGTCGTGGTTCTTTTTTTGTATAATTATGTTTATTCTTTGGTGATTTTCTTGTTGACATTATTATATTTTATATAAATATTATAATATAGCTTTATTAAGAGAATAAATCAATAAATGTAAAAGTATCATTGTTGTCTTTGTTATTTTTTGGAGTTTTATTTTTTGTATTATCTTTTTTATTATCTTTTTTATTATTAGTTTTATCACTGGGTGTATCATTTATACAAGCATTCAAACTTAATAGTGATGAATAGTATTGCTCGTTTATATCCATATATATATAATAACTAAATTAATATTTTATGTTATTACAGTAATATTAATAAAAATATCACTTAATTTTGATACATCATATACATCTTGAGATGTAATTGTTGGTATACCATGATTTGCATATCGAATAGTTTGTTTATGTTTAATATGTAAATTTTTTGTGTATACAGGTATTTTTTTATTACAGAAATCTATGTATATAATATCTTGTTCAAACATATCTTTACATGGATAGGAAACATTAATATATATATTATTTTTATCATCTATTTTCATATTTTGAGGTATATTTGGTTCACATGAAACATATAATTCATTATCAGAAATATCATAAACAACCTCATGGTGCCATAAAGGAATATAATAAATATTTTCACGATAATTTAATTTATATAGTTTTTGTTCTATTAAGTCTTCTAATGAAGGATTTAATATAATACGTTCATCATTTACAGTTTTTGATATAACCAAATCTTTAATTTTATCAATATAATTATTATTAAAATGAAAAGCTTCTTTATATTTTGAAAGTAATTTGTAAACTTTAATTAAAGTGTTTTTATCTAAATTATTCAATAAATCCATAGCTTTATCTTCACATATAGTAGTTAGTTTATTAATGATAGTATTCATTACATTATTTCCATTATCTTCTGATATAGAATTTAAAAATTTAAATAAAATAAAAGAATAAGTATTGTCTGAAAAAATATTTTCTTTAAAATCTTCTGTAAAAATATTATTTGTATCCATATAACCTTCATATTTCAGTAAATATTCATATGCTTCATTTGCTTCACGAAATTTTTCAGTTGCATAGTCTCCTTTATTTTTATCAGGATGATAAATTAAAGCTAACATTCGATATTGTTTTTTAATAGTGCTTTCGTTAATAATATCATTTTTTTCAAATTGTAAAATCTTACATGCTTTTTTATAATTCATTTAATGAATGGACTTTAATTGTTATATAAAAGAATATACTCTCTAAATGGTATATGGGTCGATAATTATTATTATAATATTTGAAATATTCATAAGTTTTAATACATATGTCAGATATATCATTTTTATCTAAATGTTGATTTACCACTAAATAAGATAATATATACCAAATACATTCGATTACATCAAGATTATAGGTAAGTATATCGTATAGATTATCTCTTAATTCAATATAATTTATATCTTTTTCAATAATGATGTTTTCAATAATTTTATTACATATTATATTGAAATGGTCATTAGGTAATTCTTGAATTTTTTCATTATCTCCATATAATAAGTTAAATGATTTAAGTTCTTTCATATTAGTAATTCCATTTGTATCAATAGAATTAATTAATCCAAGAATATTTTTATTTTTTCCATTAGTTATATTTTTATAATTTGAAATACGTGTAATAATTTCTTCATTGGATAAAGGGATAGTGCAGTTGTTTTGTGTTAAGGAAATATGATAATATTTTTCTTTTGATGGTCTACTAATATTGAGTATTTGAGAATTATTGATAATTTTATTTGGTATAAAACTAACATGTTCTGTAATTAGTATAAATTTTAAAAAAATATTTGTTTGTGAATGATTATATTGTTGTATATAGCTATAAAAAATATCAAGTAATTCGGAATGAATTAAATGGAAATTTTTACATAATATAAATCCAACTTTTACATTTTTAACAGAAACAATATCAACAATTTGAGAAAAAATTTCATGCCATACTAATTTTGAATTACAGCCAAGCATTGACATATCAACTTCATAATGAATATCACTCATCTTATATTTATAAACTTGCTTTTCTGTATTTGCAATAATTTTTTTTTCATATTTTAAATTGGATGGACTATATCTTTGAATAATTTTTAAAGCTTGTGTGTATTTTCCAATACCGGATGGACCATAAATAATAATATTTTCTAATTTATGTATGTTCATAGGTAATTTTTTATATATTTTATCTAATTCAGGATGAATATTATATTCTTGATTAGAATGCAAATATTCTTCAAATGAACTTTCATAAAATTTCATAGTTGTTATATTCTATTTATAGAGAACATAACAATTGTTTTTATACGCATTTATAAGAAAAATATTATGAAATAGGTAAACTATATTCATTACATAGCCATTCAATTAATGTTTCAGCTTCACAGTTTAAAAAACCATGAGGACATTTTTTAATATTTAAAAACTTGGGTTTTTTCATATCTTTAGTTTGATAAAATACGTAAGCACCATATTTTCCTTTACGAACAGACATAGAATTATTTAATTCACGTAATACAGTTTTATTTTCAGGACTTGTTTTATTATTTAAAAATTCAGTAATATTTTCAATATTTATTTTATCAATAGGTATTTTTAACCCTTTAATACTTTCTTTATTTGTATCCCATTCAACATAATAACCGTATCTACCATTTTTTAAAAACAAATCATGGTCCTTATATTTTCCAAGACATCGAGAACCTGGGTCCAATAATTCATCTAATTTATATACATTATTTTTCAGGTTCTCAATGTTTATATCTAACTCCTTATTTCCAGGTAAGTATTCAATAGCACCATCTTCTAAAGTATGTTTTATAACTGGACCATATTTTTCAAAAATAAATTCATATCCATCGCAAATTTTATAAGAATTTTTTGCAATATTTTTGGTTGATTTTGCTAATTCTTTTAATTCATTATAACATTCTTTACAAATTGTTGACCAATCTAAAATTTCTTTGTTTGAAATTAAATCTAATTTTGATTCCATATTTTTCGTATATTCATATGAAAATATTTTGTCAAAATATTTGGTTAAAAACTCCAAAGCTAAAATACCAATGGATTGAATTATTAATTTATTTTTTTCACTGCAAAAAGTTTTTTCCTCTATTTTTTTAGAAATTACATTATTTTTTAAAATATAATTATTACAAGTAATTTTATAACCAGGAGTATCCATTTTAACTACATATCCTCTTTCTTTAATAGTTTCAACTATAGATGAATATGTAGATGGTCTTCCAATTTCTAATGATTCTAATTTATTAACTAAACTTGCTTCTGTATAATAGCTATGATTAGAACTAACAGTTAATTCACAATTAATTTCATTACATAAAATCGGTTTTTTCTGGGAGCATAGATTTTGAAAATATAGTAATTCAGAAGAAATTTTATTTTGCTGGTCAGTAATATCAGAATTGGTTTGAACAATTTTCCATCCTAAAAATATAGGTGTTTCTAATGTTAATTTATATTCATGTTCTAATGGTGCAGAAATTAGAATATTTCTATTTTGAATAACAGCAGTTGACATACAACTTTCTATTGTATTTCTCCAAATAAGTCTATATAATGTAGATAACCGATTGTTCTCGCAATTAGGAATAGTTTTGAGTTCAATTTGTGTGGAACGAATTGCTTCATGTGGATTTTCACTGTTGGTATTAATAATTTTAGAATAATCACCTATATATTTTTCATTTTTATAAATTTTTTGTGTATATAATTTCATCTTTTCTAAAAAATCTTTTGAATATTGTGAACTTTCAGTTCTCATATAAGTAATATATCCATTTTGGTATAATTGTTGGCATAAAGACATAGTTTCTTTAGGGGACATATGTAATTGATTACTGGCGGTTTGCAATAGTCTTGATGTGCTAAATGGTTTTGGAGGACTTTTATTAATAGTAGTTTGAGAACCTACAGATAAAATATGCTTAAAATCCTTCGATTTTTCTAAAAATATGAGTAGGTTCTCCTCACTATCTATATTTTTAGTTAAGTTGAAAGTATATTTACGTTCTGTCATGTTGCTTGTTATCTTATGTTTTTTATTTAAATCATCATCTTTTTCCTTTTCATTTTCATATATTAGTCTTAATGCTGGAGTTTGACATCTTCCTGCAGATAAAGAATTATCTTTATTGTTATATAAATGTGTCCATAAATAGGGAGAAATCTTATATCCAACAATAATATCGAGAACTTGTCTTGCTTGTTGTGCAAAAACCAATGACATATTAATTACTGTAGGTTCTTTTATCGATTTAATAATAGCATCTTTTGTAATTTCATGAAATATAATACGTGGAGTAGATAAAGGTAAATTGAAAATATCACATATATGCCAAGCTATGGCTTCACCTTCTCTATCATCATCGGTTGCTAATAGAATATTCTCATTCGAGAACTTCTTAATAATTTTTTCCATATTTTTAATATGTTCTCGCTTATCTTCAATAATTGAAAACGTAGGCGCAAATGTTTTTTTTGTATCTATAGATTTTAAACCATTTATAGTTCTTAAATGTCCCTTTGATGCTATACAACTATAATCACTACCAAGAAAATGTTCTATTTTTGCACATTTTGATGGAGATTCGACAATAATTAAATATTTTGCATAAGATAAATTTGTAGACTTAATTTCGTTAGATTTAATAGATTTTTTATAAAATTTTGGAGGCATATTATGTATAATAAGTATAATATTATTTATTATATTTTTAATTAATATTTATCAACAATAGCATTTTTACGTTTTATGTTTATAGGTAAATTGCCATTTATTAATCCAGGTTTATCCCAGTCATTATCATCTTCTGTGTCATTTATAGAATATACTTTTCTTGAACGCCATAGTTTACATAAAGGAATTTTGAATTTTCCTCTGAATTTTGGTAGGTTATTGTTCTTATCCATATTAAAATTGATAGCACTGTATATACTAATGATAATATAAATAAACGTATCTCTATAAATGAGATTTCAAATATATATTAATAATCGTAATTATACCAAGTGGGAATTTAAAGATGTGAATAATGAAAATATAGTGGATGTAAATAGTTATGACGTATTGAAAACAATAGAACCATTACAAAATAAATTATTCAGTCGTGATATAGTTGAATTTGATGAAAATAATAAATTATATGTGCTAAAATCTATATTAAAAAATACACAAACAGTAGCAGGTGTATTAATAATAGAAAACAATAATACTTTTGGAAGAGCAAAGAATGGAAAATTATTATATAAATGCATACCTGATGATAAATATTTACCGATATTTCTGATTCCTTTTGATATTAAGTTAGAGTTCAATAAAAAATTATATAATAAATATGTGGTATTTCGATTTGATAATTGGATAAATCGACAACCAGAGGGTAGATTGGTAAATACTTTGGGGAATGTTAATGATTTAGATGTGTTTTATGAATATCAATTATATTGTAAAAGTTTACATATTTCATTAACTGAATTTACAAATACTACTAAAAAAATATTAAATAAAGTGCCACATGATGTTTATATAGAGGAAATATTACAAAATTCTAATTATAATATTGAAAATCGTAAGCGACGACGAATAATAACTATAGATTCACCAAAGAGTATAGATTTTGATGATGCATTAGGTATTGAACCGATTATTAATAATGAAGAACAAGTAGGTTGGTGTATTACAATATATATAGCAAATGTATTTTTATGGTTAGAAACATTAGATTTATGGAAAACTTTTAGTCATAGGGTATCTACAATATATTTACCAGATAGAAAACGTCCTATGCTACCTACAGTATTATCAGATACATTATGTAGTCTTCAAGAGAATCAATTACGATTTGCTTTTGCAATGGATATTAATATTGATATGGAAGGAAATATTATAGAAGAATTAGGAATATCGTATCATAACGTGTTAATAAATGTTCATAAAAATTATAGTTATGAGGAAGATGCATTACTTAATGAAAGTATTTACTGTAATTTGATGGCAGCGACTAAATTAATGGATAAAAATATTAAAAATAGTCATGAATTAATAGCTTATTGGATGGTGGCAATGAATGCAAGCACTGGAATACATATGTTAAGTAAAAAAGTAGGAATATTTCGTTCAGTGATAATGAATAAAGAAGCAGAAGTAGATATTAAAAATGCAACATTGAGTGATGAAACTATTCGAGTAATTAAACATTGGAATAATATTTCTGGTCATTATATTCATTATGCCGATAATGCTATTATAAATCATCAATTGGTTGATATGTCTTCCATGGCTATTTTGCATAAAAAGAATTCTAATAATTTGAAACCATATATTCATATAACAAGTCCTATTCGCAGGTTAGTAGATTTATTAAATCAAATAATAATGTTTGAACAATTTAATATTGTAAATGAAATAAGTTTAGATGCAAAACAGTTTTTAAACGAATGGATTAATCGATTAGATTATCTAAATACATCAATGCGTTCAATTAAAAAATTACAAACCGATTGTAATTTATTATATAATTGTATTCATAACCCAGATTATTTAGATTTAATACATAATGGTGTTGTATTTGATAAGGTTAGACGTAATAATGGTTCGTTTAATTATACAGTTTATTTGGAAGGTTTAAAATTAATATCAAGAATTACTACTCATTTTGAATTAGATGAATATAGTTATAATAAATTCAAATTATATCTATTTCAAGGTGAGGATAAAGTAAAAAAGAAAATAAAATTACAATTATCAGTTTAAAATATAAATCAAAAAGATTTAGACAATTTTTATTTAGTATAATATATAATAAATATGATTTTTTATTTATTAGTCTTATTGCCACTTTTAGTAAGTGGAGGATTTGTTGAGCGTTTCGATAGATGGGTTGCTGAATATGAACAGAAATTTAATAATGAAGAACATAGACAGCATGTATTTATTAATTGGGTAGAGAATGATAAATATATTGAAACCGTAAATGCACAGAATATGACATATACATTGGGTCATAATCACCTTTCTGGTATGAATGAAGAAGAATATAAAAATTATATGGGTTTGCTTTCAATGGAAGAACAACCATATGCATTAGATATGATTAACCGTAAAGATATTAAGACTGCTGTATGTATTACAAAAGTTTTAAAAGAGTTTAAATCTATGACTATAAAAGAAACTGCAACAGAAATTTTAGACTGTATTAATAGCAATAATTTCAAGTTGGAATCATCTATTAATTGGGTTGAAAAGGGAGCAGTTACGCCAGTTAAAAATCAAGGACAATGTGGTTCATGCTGGAGTTTTTCTACAACTGGTGCATTAGAAGGAGCTTACTTTATTAAGAATGGTGTATTAGATTCATTTTCTGAACAACAGTTGGTTGATTGTGATAATCGTGCAAATGGTGGAAAAGATATGGGTTGTAATGGTGGATTGATGGATAACGCATTTAAATGGATTGAAAAAAATAATGGTTTGTGTAGTGAGTCAGACTACCCATATGTTTCTGGAGAAACCCGAACAGCAGGAACTTGTCAAACAAGTTGTGATAATATTGAAGGAAGTAAAATTATTGAATTTGTTGATGTATCTGCAAATTCTGATGATGAAATGATGGCAGCATTAAATCAGCAACCTGTAGCAATTGCTATTCAAGCTGACCAAAAAGATTTCCAATTGTATAAATCGGGTGTATTTACTGGTTCTTGTGGAACTAAATTAGACCATGGTGTATTGGCAGTTGGTTATGGAAATGAAAAAGGAGAAGATTATTACTTGGTTAAGAACTCATGGGGCACTACTTGGGGAGATAAGGGATATATTAAACTCGGACGAGGAGCACAATATAATAGAGGAAATGGTCAATGTGGTATGTTAATGCAAGGTAGTTATCCTGAAGTATAAAATTAAGATAGCATAATAATATTTATATGCCATAGCTGGTAGCGAGTATCTCTAATTGAGGGAGAGAAACTTGAGTTCGATTCTCTTGTATGGCGAATTATAATTAATTTTAATATAATATTATATTTAGATATTATATTAGGAGCTATGAACTTTTATGAAATATTTGCATATGATTTTATTAAGGAAAATGCATTATCATTAATAATATATGTTTGTGTAATTTTCTTTTGTTTTCCTGTAGAATCAATAGTATTACCACGAATATATGGTATTTTATTTGATAAAATTAAGGCATATACAAATGAAGATTTTTTTGACTTTTATAATAATTTTAAAAGTATGAATTTATCTGGGGCATTACTATCTATATTTGCAACATGGAGTATTATTATTATTGCTTATGGCACAAAACATCATATGGAAAGCACTTTAGTGCCTGGTTTTATGAATCATGTTAGAAAAATATTATATGAGAAAACAATTAATGCTTTTAAAGAAAACTATACTGATATGAAGACAGGAGTCTATTTATCGCGAATGTTGGAATTAATGAGAAATGCAAAAGATTTATTTGCAAATTCAATAGGACATATTATACCTACATTCTTTTCTATGTTTGCATCTGTTTTATATATTGCTTATAGTGATTATACATTAGGTAAGGTTCTTATATTAGGATTAATAATTGGTATGTTAATATTATATTTTGGTGGTAATTATTTAATTAAATTAGTATCAGAAAGAGAGAACTTTATGAATGAAACTGTAAATCAAGGTATTCAAGATAGTTTAGATAACTTAATGAATATTTACATTAACAATGAATCTGAAAGTGATATTAAAGATAATCATAAGGATGAAGATAAAGGTAAAGAACTAATGGTTTATATTTTTAAAGTTCAAAATTGGGTAATTACTACATTTAATGCTATTTCTACAATTACTTATTTCATTACATTATTTATATTATATACATATTTAGGTGGAAAAAAAGTATCTTCTGCAAAAATGATAGCATATATTCTTATTTTAGGAAATATATTAAGTGATTTGTTTGATTTGAGTAGTGGATATATTCATCAAATTATCTATAAATTAGGTATAATAGATTCTGCAGAACCATTTTTAAATGAGATAAATATAGATAATAGCAAACGAGTTAAAAAAGATGTTATTACAAAAGGAGATATTGAATTTAAAGATATAGTATTCCGCTATGACAAGAAATCTGATGAAGTTCTATATGATGGATTAAATCTAAAAATACAAGGAGGAAAAAGTTTTGGATTAATGGGACGTTCTGGCTCTGGTAAATCCACATTAATGAAAATGTTGGTTGGGTTATATAAACCAGAAGAAGGTCAAATATTAGTAGATGGAGTAGATATTAATACTATTGATATTGATAATTTGAGAGAACATATTAATTATGTAAACCAAAAAACACAATTATTTGAAGAAAGTATTTTGTATAATATGAAATATGGTAATGATATTACAGAAGAAGAGATTATAGAAAAATTGAAAAAATATAAATTAGATACAGTGTTCTCTGATATTCCAGACGGTGTTCATGCAAACGCTGGTTTACATGGAGGTAATTTATCTGGTGGTATGCAAAAGATTACTATGTTAATGAGAGGAATATTGAAAAAAGGAGAAATAATTATATTAGATGAACCTATCGCTGGATTAGATAAGCATACAATTAATAATGCAATGGAAATGATATTAAAGGAAACCGATAAAAAAACACTTATAGTAATTACACATGATAAAGCAATATTACCATATATGGATAAGGTTATAGATATTAATCAAATTTAATTTAAATATCATCTAAATCGATGTTTTCTTTATAATTAAGCACAAATTCTTCAGCATTTTTAGGTTTAATATTATTTTGATATTCATTATCTTCTTCATAATTATTATCAAAAATAAGGTCGTCTCCAGCATATTTTGCATTTGATGTTCCAATTGTATTTGCTAATTGCAAATCAAGTGCATCTTGTATTTTAATATTTGGATTATTTTTTAATTGTTTAATGTCATTATCTTCATATATTGTTAATATATCACAGTTTTTTGCTGGGTTTTCCCATTCACGAAGACCGATTAAAACAATCATACCTCGTGTAATAGTATTGTGTCGTTTTTGTCTTCCGCGAAATTTATTTCTAATATGTCCAATTAATCTATCTTTACTGTTTAGATAAATTTCACACATTCCATTACCTAACATGCTTGATACATATGCAAACATTTCACCATCACATTCTGGCACACGCACATGTCCATTACTATTTGTTTTTTGATGTTTACGTGCAAGACCTTTTGTTCCAGTTCCACCTTTGAGATTCTTTACCATTTTGTATTGTTAATAAAAAATAATTATACTATTATTTTATTATAATTATTTAATCAATTTTATTTTTGGTTTTTAATAAATAGATAATAAAGAGAGTAGAGTAGAGTAGAGTAGAGTAGA
>CEWG01212830.1_pt1 | contig 12869 bp, 7 predicted proteins | sample 361411 | NCBI WGS metagenome assembly CEWG01 (sample SAMEA2622173, study PRJEB7988) | marine metagenome | biome: marine biome (ENVO:00000447); feature: surface water layer (ENVO:00002042); material: "saline water (ENVO:00002010), including plankton (ENVO:xxxxxxxx)" | depth 5 m | reverse complement strand
CTGAACTTGACGTCGCCGTCCTTGAGGTCCATGGACGCCTGAACAAGTTGCAGGGCGTCGGAAGGATTGGAGATCATCGAACAGAACTTGACCAAATCGCCGTGCTCTGAGGAGTCCTTGATCCACGTGGTGATGTCCTCAGCCCCAGGCGTCATGGCGTCATGGCGGCTGACCACGATGCTGATGCCGGCCTCGCGGGCCTTGGTCACGAGCCCTTCACGGGTGCTTGAATCGATGCCATCTTCCAAGTCAATCCACTGGATGCCACGGCTGGCGGCAGCATCGAGAATGGCGAGGCGCTGCTCTTCGGTGCCGGGGAAAAATCCGCCAGCATCAGAGGCGCGAATGGTGAACATGGTCTCGGCTTGAATGCCCTCGACCAGACGGTCAAGTGCGGCTTCGATTTCGACGTGTTCGAGGTCGTTCACGGCCCAGGTGTTTTCGAGGGACATGACCTCGCGTGTCCGGCCGTTCTCGTCCTCGACGATATCCGGCTCAGGCTTGTCCAGCCAGAGGCGGTCGAAGCGGATTTCCACCATGTCTGCCCCAGAAAGGTTGGCGCGGGCGGCTTCATCGACCATTTCGTCAACGGTCGTGCTTTCCAATGAGACGCACACCCTCAGTTCGGCCATAGCGCGTGGACCTGCGCTCTCCCTTTAACGCTCACGCACCGTTGAAGATGGTGCTCAGGGGTCAGAAATCAGCGGACAGCGGGGCATTTTTGGTGCCCATTTTCCGATTGACTTATGTGCTGTCGTCATAGGTTCAAGACGGTAGAAGACCCACGCAGATTCCGCGGCCCTTGAGGCGGCAGAAATCGGGACACGTAACGCACGTTGAGGGCTTCGGAGGGATGGAACATGAGCGATGATTATGGAGCCGACAGCATCCAGGTTTTGGAAGGACTCGAAGCCGTTCGAATGCGACCCGGGATGTACCTTGGAGACCCCCACGACGGCACGGCCCTCCACCACTGCGTGTGGGAAGTCGTAGACAACGCCGTTGACGAGCATTTGGCCAACCGAAACGATCGCATCGACGTCATCATGCATGCAGACGGCAGCGTCTCTGTGAAGGACTACGGCCGGGGCATCCCAGTGGGGGAACACTCCGAGTTCGGCATCTCAGCGGCCGAGGTCATCATGACCAAGCTTCACGCAGGTGGGAAGTTCGACAACGCAGCGTACAAGGTCTCTGGCGGCCTTCACGGCGTCGGTGTATCGGCCGTCAACGCGGTCTCAGCATGGTTGGAGATGACCATCGAACGTGACGGTTCTGTCCACCAACAGCGCTACGAGCGCGGCGAGCCCGCGACCACTCTCGACGTGATCGGAGAAACCGAGACAACGGGCACGACGATTCGATTCCGGCCCGACCTCACCATCTTCAGTGACATCGTGGAATTCGATTTCGACATCCTTGACACCCGATTCCGGGAAACGGCCTTTCTGAACGCCGGCCTTCACATTCAATTGATCGATGAACGCGGCGAAGAACCGCACGTCGTCGATCACCACTACGAAGGCGGCATCAAGCAATTCGTCCAACGCCTCAACGACCGCAGGCAAGTTCTGCACGAGGACGTCATTCACATCGCAGGATCCCGTGAAATCGAGCTCGGCGAGGTGAGCATTGATTTGGCCATGCAGTGGTCCGACGCCTTCAGCGAACAGATACAGTGCTACACCAACATCATTCGAAACCGCGACGGCGGAACGCATCTCACCGGGCTGCGTGGCGCATTGACAAAATCTGTGAACGCCTACGCCAAGTCGCGCAACCTGCTCAAGAACCTCACCGGATTGTCTGGAGAGGACGTCCGCGAAGGGTTGTCGGCCATCGTCTCTGTCAAGCACCCCGACCCCTCCTTCTCCTCCCAAACCAAGGACAAACTCGTGAGCAGCGAAGTGACCAGCATCGTGGAGACGGTCGTGTACGAGCAACTTGGCGAATTTTTCGAAGAAAATCCCTCCATTGCCCGCGGTATCGTGGAAAAAGCCGTCTTGGCCTCGCGTGCCCGCGAGGCGGCCAAGAAAGCACGCGACATGACCCGCCGAAAGGGCGTGCTCGAGGGTGGTGGGCTGCCAGGGAAGCTGGCCGACTGCCAGTCCAGGGATCCGACGGAATGCGAAGTTTACCTCGTGGAAGGCGATTCTGCAGGCGGCTCCGCCAAAACCGGTCGCGACCGGCGCATTCAGGCCATCCTCCCCCTTCGAGGTAAGATCCTGAACGTCGAGCGACAACAACGCAACCTCGCCAAGGTCTTCCAAAACAACGAGATTCAGACGATGGTCCGCGCGCTTGGCGCTGGTGTTGGCAACGATCCCGAAGACGAGGGCTCGTTCAATCCTGAGAAACTCCGCTACCACCGGATCATCATCATGACCGACGCCGACGTGGACGGCGCGCACATCCGTACGTTGCTGTTGACCTTCCTGTGGCGATTCATGAAGCGCGCCATCACCGAAGGCCACGTCTTCATCGCGCAACCGCCCTTGTATCAAGTGTCGAAGGGCCGCATGACGCGGTATGCATTCAGCGAAGAAGAACGGGATCTTTTCATTGACGAGTTGCGCGGCGGCTCCGAAACCGCAAAAATTGGCGTGCAGCGCTACAAGGGTCTGGGTGAGATGAACCCAGACCAATTGTGGGAGACCACCATGGACCCAGAGCAGCGCACCATGCTCAAGGTCACGGTTGGGGACGCTGAAGCCGCAGACCGTTTGTTTGAGATCCTGATGGGCGAGGACGTCGTTGATCGTCGTGCCTTCATCGAGACCCACGCGAAGGAGGTGACCAACCTTGACATCTGAGCACGAGGAAGACCAACCCGTGGCCCCAATGGGCCAACTCGAAAACCGAAGCCTCACCGAGGAAATGCGGACGTCGTACATCAACTACGCCATGTCGGTGATCATCGGTCGGGCCCTCCCCGACGCCCGTGACGGGCTGAAACCTGTGCACCGGCGTGTGCTCTACGGGATGTTCGAAGGCGGTTATACGCACGACAAAAAGTACTCGAAATCGGCGCGTTCTGTCGGTGAAGTGATGGGGAAATACCACCCCCACGGCGACTCGTCGATTTACGAGACCATGGTCCGGATGGCTCAGGATTTCTCCCTGCGCTACCCGTTGGTGGACGGCCAAGGGAACTTCGGCAGCATCGATGGCGACCCACCCGCGGCCATGCGGTACACGGAGAGCAGGCTCGACCGGATTGCAGGTCACATGCTCGAAGACATCCGAAAGGATACGGTCACCTTCCAACCGAACTTCGACGACAGCGAACAGGAACCCACGGTGTTGCCCTCGCGCCTTCCAAACCTGCTGCTGAACGGCTCGGACGGCATTGCCGTCGGTATGGCGACGCGCATCCCGCCGCACAACCTGACCGAAGTGGCTTCTGCCATTCATCTGCACGTTGAGCGCGTGCTTGCAGGCGAAGTGGACGGCGAAGGCCGCCCGCTTATCAGCATCAAGGAATACATGGAGCGCGTGCAGGGCCCTGACTTTCCCACAGGCGCCATGATTCACGGCATCGATGGCATTGAGGACATGTACCGCACCGGCAAAGGGCGCTTCCACGTTCGTTCCCGCTGTGAAGTGGTGGAAGACGGCCGCTCGTCTTCCATCGTCGTGCATGAGATTCCGTATCAGGTCAAGAAGGCCGCCATGCTCGAGCACATCGCCGATTTGGTGTCCAAAGACACCGTGGTGGGCATCCGCGACATTCGGGACGAGTCTTCCAAGGAAGGCATCCGTGTGGTCATCGAAGTGAAGAATAACGCCGACCCTCATGCCGTGCTCAACCAGCTGTATGCCTCAAGCCGGCTGCAGGAATCCTACAGCGCCAACATGATGGCCATCGTCGACGGTCGTCCCGTGTTGATGACGCTCCCTCACATGCTCCACGTTCACGTGGCGCACCGCGAACAAGTGATCGAGCGTCGTGCCGCGCACGAACTCGACAAGGCCCGCGCCCGAGCACACATCCTCGAGGGCCTGGTGCTTGCCCAGCAACGCATTGACGACGTTGTCGCTGCGGGCAAAGCAAGCCGAAGCCGCGACCATTTCGAATCCGTGCTGCGTGGCGAGGAAACCATCGCCGGCATCAAGCCGTTTTCCTTCTCGGAAGCACAAGCCAAGTCGATCGCGGAACGCCGCTTGTACCAGTTGAGCCAAATTGACGTGGAAAAGGTCCAGCAGGAACACGCAGACGTCCAAGCCACCATCCTCGACTTGGAGGACATCATGGCGAAGCGCGAGCGTCGCCTGCACATCATGCTGGAGGAACTCGACACGCTCGTGGACCGGCATGGGGACGACCGCCGTAGCGAAATCGACCCAATGCCGTTGTCGATGGATCGTGAAGATCTCATCGAGGAACGAGCCATCGTCATCACCCTCTCCCAGGACGGTTACGTGCGTCATATGCCAGTGGACGATTTCCGTGTTCAGAACCGCGGTGGAAAGGGGCTGAAAGGCGTCACCACAAAGCAAGAGGACACACCGATGCAGATCATCACTTGCTTCAGCAAAGACCGGTTGCTCATCTTCACCGACCAAGGGCGTGTGTACGGCCTCAAGGCGTGGGAAGTGCCGCGCGGTTCACGCCAAGCCCGAGGCAGCCACGTGCGGAACCTCTTGGAGGGTCTTCGCGAGGAGGAGCGAATCATCAACATCTTGCCGATCAGCAAGGACATCATCGAAGAGCCAGGCGAGCTCGACCTCGTGTTTGCAACAAGGGAAGGTCGTGTCAAGCGCAGCCGCTTGCAAGAATACGTTCGCATCAACCGCAACGGCAAATTTGCGCTCAAGTTGGCCACGGAAACCGACACGCTGGTCGGCGTTCGCCTCCTGACCAAGGACGACCACGTGATGCTCGTGACGGAGCGTGCCATGGCGGTGCGTTTCCACCCGGCTGAACAGAAGGAGAAGGTGGACAAGGACACCGGCGAAACGACCGTCTCGGAAACGGTGCGTGTGCAAGGGCGCATCAGCCAGGGTGTTGCGGGAATCAACCTGAACCAGGGCGACCGCGTCGTGGGCATGATCGTCGCGGCCGCGCATGACACCACCATCCTCACCATTACCCGAAACGGCATGGCCAAGCGCAGCCGACTTGGCGACGGCGAGATGCATCCTGCCTTTGATGAGAACGGGGACCGGAAAACCGGAAAGGACGGCGAACCCGGATTTGAGCGCGACGGCTACCGTCGATCAAGCCGAGGCACCAAGGGCGTCCGCACCATGAGCATGGACGACGACGACGGCATCGTTGTCGTGCGTCAAGTGGCCGACTTGGCCGACCAACTCTTCTTGTTGACCGAGAAGGGCATGATGATGCGGATGCCGGCCCACCAGTCCAAGGAAACGAAGGGGAGGGTCTCCAAAGGCACCCGATTGATCGAACTGCGGAACAGCAAGAAAGACGGATACGTCGATCAGGTCATTTTCGCAGCACGCTTGCCAGCAGGCCTTCTTGACGATGAAGAAGAGGAATGAGCCGATTCTGGTTCCTCCGACGACTTCAAACCCTCCCGCGGGTTGGCGTAAGCACCGCGTCGCGCGTCGTCGACGGGAGGTGAAGGCATGGACGAAACACGTCTCATCCACGATTGGAACATCACTGACGGTGAGTTTTCACGCGACGCAAGTCGCCACCCTCACGAGATTTGGTTTGACGACGAAACCCTTCGCGACGGTTTGCAAAGCCCTTCCGCGCTCAACCCATCCATCGACCAGAAGAAGGAATTGTTGGACTACATGGAACGCCTTGGCCTTCAGCGGGTCGATCTTGGCCTGCCGGGAGCTGGGCCGTTCCACATCGACCACATTGACGCAATGCTCAGTCACATCAGCGAACACGACTACGCCATCCAGCCCGGGTGTGCGGTCCGCACGGTCGTTTCGGACATCGAACCTTTGGTCGATTTGCAGGCCAAGCACGGCATGGACATTCAGGCCTCGGCCTTCCTAGGTACGAGCCCCATCCGCATGTATGCGGAAAACTGGACCATGGAGAAGTTGCTCAACACGATGGAAGGCGCGGTTGGTTACGCGGTGGAGCAGGACATCCCCGTGATGTTTGTCACCGAAGACACGACCCGTTCCAAGCCTGAGGACATCGTTCAGGTGTACCAGCGCGCCCTCGAATTGGGCGTTCGACGCCTGTGCGTGTGCGACACCTGTGGGCACGTTACGCCCGACGGTGTTCGCAGCCTCCTCGGCTTCATTGACGAGCACGTCATCAAGGACGCCGGCTTCCAGCGTTCGGAGATCGAGGTCAATTGGCACGGTCACCAAGACCGCGGCCTCGGCGTCGCCAACAACCTCGCAGCCGTTCAGGCCGGCGCTGACGTGATTCACGGCACTGCGCTTGGGCTTGGTGAGCGTTCTGGCAACGCTCCGCTCGACCAGACCCTGGTCAACTTGAAGCTCATGGGCGCCATCGACAACGACCTGACCCTTCTTGGGGAATATGTGCGCAAGGCCCATGCCTACACCGGCGTGCCACTGCCTCGCAACTATCCCGTGTTTGGTGACGATGCGTTTGAGACCGGCACCGGCGTTCACGCCTCAGCGGTCATTAAGGCGATGCGGAAGGGCGACCATTGGCTTGCAGACCGTGTCTATAGCGGCGTGCCTGCAGGTGATTTTGGTCTTCAACAACGTATTCGCATCGGCCACATGGCGGGCCGTTCAAACATCATTCACTGGCTTGAGCAGCGCGGACGTGAAGCCAGCGACGACCTCGTGGCTCACCTGTTTGAGGTCGCCAAGTCCCAACGCCGTTTGATGGAAGACGACGAAGTCGAAGCGGCCATTGCCGACTACGAGTCGGCTTCCTGATCCGGCAACGGGTCGCTGTCAGCCTCTCCTTTCTCCTCTTGCTCGAGGTCGAAGACCGCTGCCACCCATTCTGCTTCTTCAGAGGTGGATTCCTCCACCGTGACTTCCTCGACGTCCTGCTCTTCCCGCCAGATTGGGTCGCCCTTAGCGGCGGCCATCTGAAGCCGCCCCTCCTCGTCCACGTGGCGCGCAACCAAGGCGCTGTGCTTGTTGAGCGGGAGGAAATGGCCTACGGGCATGCCTGCAGTGACGAACGGATTTGTCGCAATCGAGATCATCAACCCGTCTTCCGGCGCAACGATGTCGACCGACATGCCGGGTGAGCCCGGGTCAGAGATCGTGGCCACAATGTCACCTTCGCGCATCATGGTCCCTTCTCGGACAAAGACGTCGAGGAGACCACCTTCGCTGGCCCTCAGCCATCTGGACCCGGAGGCGAGCAGGCGAAACGCGGGACGAGCGGGCCGACCTGGAATCATTTTCAGAGAACGGAGCACGTTCAGGGCTCCTTGAAACGCAATCTCGACGGCAGATTGTTGCAAGGTGTCGGCCGCCCCGCCTTCGTAGGTGATGCAAGGTATGCCTTCCTCGTTTGCTGCGCGGCGCAGGCTTCCTCGGGGCGGTTCTGAATCCAGCACGACTTCAGCGCCGAAGGCTTTGGCCAACAGGTAGGATGCAGGGTGGGCGAGGTTGACCCTGACTTGCGGCATGTTGGAGCGGCCTTTGGCCGCGGTGTGGAAGTCGATGATTGCGTCAGCGTCATCCATCAAGTTCGTCCAGAGCTGATGGGCCACGCGCCGGGTGGTGTTGGAAGTAGCCGAGCCGGGGAAGCTCCGGTTGAGGTCGCGGCCGTCAGGAAGGTAGCGTGATTTTGCCCGGAAACCGGGGAGGTTAACCACCGGAATGATGCGCACCGTACCGGCCATGGTTGCAGGGTCGAGCACACCACCAGGTTCTGTGAATTTGGTCGAAAGAAGGTGCGTGCAGGCGCTTGGTCCGGTCAACTCATCGCCGTGGACCGCGCCAAGGATGTTGATCGTGGGGCCTGGTCTGCTTCCATGAAAGACGGTGACAGGAATCGGCCAGCGGTCGCCCATGCTGACGTTCAGCAGGGGCACATGGACGGTACGGAAGGTGCCCGGCATGATTTTCTTCCGCATGAAACGGAGCGAAGTCCACTCTGCACCTCGGTCCCATTCGGGGTTGTTCGTTGGCTCGTGGGCGGCCAAGGCTTCCTCGATGGCACGTTTGCGCCGTTTGGGAATCTCGTGCGCGGTCTTGATGACTCTCCGCTTCTTTTGACCGGGCACGTTTGGTCGTTGAAGCGGCCGTTCATCAATGGTCGGATGCGCACATCTGAAAGGCCCCCTTCTGATGCGCAGGCATGGCTTCGCCGGAGGGTGTGCAACGAAGGTATGCACCAAGTTCGATTTGCTACGGATGCGGTCCTGCCAATCCCCACGGGCTTCGCATCAATTCCTACCGTGAAGGCGCAGAATTGGTGGCTTTTTTTCGTCCTGAACCACACCACCATGCCTTCCCTGGCATGGTGAATGGAGGCATCATCGGCACCTTGCTTGATTGCCACGGAAACTGGGCCGCAGCGGTGGCGCTCATGGAAGCCAGCGATGAGGCCGAACCGCCCTGCACGGTTACCGCCTCATACGGCATTCGTCTGCTCAGGCCCACCCCAATGGACACGGACCTGAAGGTGACGGCACGCGTGACGAAGATCGAAGGCAGGAAAGCTTGGGTGGAGATGGAATTGGAAGCGGAAGGAAAGCGGTGCGCAGAAGGGGATGGTCTCTTTGTCGCCGTCACCGAAGGTCATCCAGCCTACCATCGTTGGTCCTGAGGTGTGGTGTTTTGCGCCCGACGTCTGAGCAATCCCTGCTTCTTCAGGCGTTGCAAGACGAAGTCTTCGAGCGCATGCAATCGATGGAAGCGTGGAATGGAGCGGATTTCGTGGTCCTCCGAAGCATCCCTCTGGGCGTGCTTCGTCAAGGAACGGTGCGGCGCCATGGGGTTACGCGATGGGTGCGAGGCGTTCGGCCCGATGCCCTGAGGCCCGAAGACGTCCGCGTCATTGACCTTCATCCAAGCCTGCTCACTCCCGAGTGGTGGGGCTACGCCGGATTTGTTCTGCACCACGAACTCATTCACGCCACCGGGCACCGTCGTCACGACGCAACCTTCCGGCGATGGGAAACGTTGTGGCCTGCTCCGCTGGAAGATCGTGGGGCCGCGTCGTTCGCAAAGATGCTGCATCTGTCGACCGCACGGTGGTGGTGGACGTGTCCGTCGTGCGACATCAAACATCCTCGTCAACGCCGCGGGAATGGACGGTATCTCTGCCGTCAATGTGGTGTTGTTCTTCAGGATACGCCGGCAAAGGAGGCGATGGCGTGAGACAACTGGCCCTCTTGATTGCGGTCATGCTGGCCGTGTTGGTCCTTCCACCTGCTTCCGCTGGTTTTGAGGTGGGTGAAGACCTTCAGCATCTTTCCTGTTTGGCCGAAGGCGATTGCCGATTGACCACTGTGCCCTCCGGGGAAGACACGGTGTCTGGACAGGGTCAAGGGACTCCTTTCGCGCCTGAACGGGTGCTGTTTGAGTTCGAGCTTTACCCCGAACAAGATGAGTTGGCCCTGTTGCCGGAACGCCTGACAGATGTGAACATCGATCTCCGGTTTGACGACGATCCAACCCGGTTGACCTGGCCCGATGTTTCGCTGACGCTGGTGCACGGCAGCGGCTCAACGTCGTGGACCATCCCTGCGGGGGAGGGGAGCGACCTGCCGGCCTACACCGTTGATGAGGTTGATTTGGACCTTGATGAGGGGCGCGTGATTTGGCCCGGTGAGGGAGCCCGCTTGCTGCTCAGTTTCTCTCTTGATCGCCCGGCCACATGGACACTCCATCTGTACGGAGATTCGACCTTCGAAATGGAGATCGAGTGGTCGGCAGACCCTGAAGCGGCGGACGTTGACGAGCCGAGTTCACGCAGTTCGCCATCCACCGTGGAGTTCGAAAGCGCCCATGACGGTGCTTTGGTCGGTGGAGAAGCGGATTGTTTTGAATTCAACATTGAGACGCACGAAGTGCTCAGGGTGCTCATCACCTGGAACCCAGTTCCTTTGGAGCTTCAGCAACAGTCGGCTCAGCCAGAACTTCGTTTGTCGACCGGCTTGCTGGCCCCTACGCCGCAGGTCGAAGTGGTGGCGGACGATGACGGGACGCTCACAAGGTACCGATGGCGGGCCTTGCAGGAAGGTCAAGCCACGCTTTGCCTTGAGGGGCAGAGTGACCGCTTCCAGCCCTACGTGTGGGCGGGTTTGCTCAGTTTTGAGGGCATGGGCCCGGTGGATCCAAGCGGCTTCACTGGGGAAGGATTGTACCCTTCTGGTGGCGGCCAAGTCGACGGTTCGGCAGCCGTCGAATCCCTGCCGAATCCCCCAAGTGGTCTTCGGGCCTTTCCCGGACTTCTGCTGTTATGCGTTGGCCTGCTGGAATTCACCCGCAGGACCACCTCATGGACCCTCCGATGGGGTCTGACGGTCCCAGGGCTGATCCTCTTGCTCTTGGGTGGTGTATTCAATCCATTGATTTCCGCCTCCACCGCTGTGCAGCAGGAGGGTGAGTTGGACCTCGATGGGCTGATCGAGGAACGCCTTGCTCAATTGTGGGACGTCGCGCATCCCGGGGTGCCGGAATCCACCCTTGTGACCCACTCAGGAGCCACCTTTGGCCGACTTGACGGTGAGGAAATTCACGTTCGTCTCGAGATTGAATACGCCACGCCATTGGATGACGGCAGGTACCAACTTCACCCGATTGGATTGGACGAGGTGCGTCTGGATGAACTGATTTTTGCTCATGTGGCGAAAGAGTCGGGTGCGACGCAAGCCGACCATGTGCAACGGTTTGTGTTGCTCGCCGGGCGCTCCTTGCTGTTGGATCTCATCGTCCTCGAAGCCTTGCTTGTCGTGGATGAGCTCCCCTCAAGCAGCGTGGTCCATTTGCGAACCCCGATGGTCGATACGGCGGCCTCAGGCTCCGTGACCGCCCCCGCGTGGGGGACGCGGCCTGCTTCCATTGAATCCGGTGCATGGTCGATGCTTCAGGACGCGTTGCTTCCGCAGCGCATCGCCGTGTCGCTGTGTGATTGTGACCTCGACCTTCTGGACGTCCGTTTTGTTGCTGCATCTGGGTTGCAAAGTTCTGACTTGCCACGCCATGATGGATTGACCTCCGCCGGGTCCTTCCTCGCCTCCCCAGGTCTCACGGCGAGCCTTGGTGTACTGCTTTTGGGCTTAGGAGCAGGGCTTGAACAGCGTCGTCGAACCGAAGCCCACCGGCTGGCTGAGCAGATGCTCAGGCCAGATCACTCTTGGGATTGAGCCGCGTCCTTGGCTTCCTCTGCGATTTCTTCCATTTCGGCGTCGGAGATGCGAAGGGCGTTTTGGAAAGAGCGCAACTCTTCCATCTCCTCCTCGGTAATGACGCCGTCTTCCCATGCCTGGCGGTAGGCGTCAAGCAAGAAGTCGCGGTATGCCTCAGGGTTGATTAGAACGTCGCGGATGAGCCCGTGGTCAGGTTCCGAAGCACCGCTGAGGTCCATCATCACCATCGAACGGCGCATGTCCTTCACGACCATGTCCTTCAGGCCGTGACCGATCCACACCAAACCGGCGGCCGTGACCGTCGCTGCGAACCATCGCATCGTGTCTGGGTCCACCAAGTCACCAGGGCTGAACATGTGAAAGAGGCCGAGCAAGACCATGGCTGCGCCACACATGACTTCGATCCAGTCGTTGATGTCGGCTTCGTCCTCAAAGATGGACAGGCGTTCGTCGACAGCCTCGGATTCGGGTGCGCTCATGTCATCGGAGCAGCGGGGGGAGCGTTTGAGCATGTCGCTGCTGATGCACAGTCCTTTTGTCCTCTCGTCACGGCTTTGGTCCTATGGAGTTCGATGCAGACCGCATCGAGGACCTGCCGCTCCCAGATTCTGCTCGGGCTTTTCTAAGGGGCGAATGGGGTATTGAGCGGCTGCATCCTCCCCAAGCCGAGGCCATGCCCGCGGTCTTTTCTCAGCGGAACACCATCGTCGCGATCCCGACCGCGAGTGGGAAGTCGTTGGTCGCTTACCTCGGTATTCTTCATCGTCTTCTGGTGACTCACCCTGGCAGTCGTGCAGTCTATATCGTCCCGCTCAAAGCCCTTGCGAGCGAGAAACACACTGAATTGTCTGAACTGGCGAAGGCGGTCGGACTCACCGTTGGTCTGGGCATCGGGGAGGCCACTGGCGAGCGGCGGCTTATCGACGAATGCGACATTCTCGTGTGCACCTCAGAGAAACTCGACTCCTTGATGCGCACGCGCTCCGACCGGATGGCCAACGTGAGCGTCATCGTTGCAGACGAGTTCCATTTGCTCAACGACAGCAGCAGGGGGCCAACCCTCGAAATTAACCTCACGCGCCTCCGTCACCTCCGCCCAGACGCGCAAATCATCGCACTGTCGGCCACCGTGGGGAACGCACCGGACCTTGCCTCATGGCTGGATGCCGCCCTGATCACGTCGGACTGGCGCCCTGTGGCGTTGGAATACAGCACGTTGTATGATCTGAACTTGGAACCAAGAAAAATTCAGAGCAACGCTGCTTCTGAAGGACAACTTGGTGCGCCAAGGAAGTTGGTTGGCCCGATGTCTCAGCCCACTTGGGCAGTGCTGAACGACGTCGCTGACCAGGACGGACAAGTGCTTATTTTCGTCGCAACACGACGTTCAGCGGTCTCGGAAGCCAAGCGTTTGTCGGAACGGTTCCGCCGTCGGTTGGAGAAGCAGGATCCTGTGCGATTGGAACGCTTGAGCCGTCTGGCATCGTCGCTTGAGGGCGCGGACCAAACCACGCTTGGCGAGACCCTGCGTACGTGCGTGTCCGGAGGGGTGGCCTTCCACCATGCCGGTTTGACGCACGGCCAACGCAGCGCCATTGAGGGCGCCTTCAAGGA
>CEWG01138916.1_pt1 | contig 12932 bp, 12 predicted proteins | sample 361411 | NCBI WGS metagenome assembly CEWG01 (sample SAMEA2622173, study PRJEB7988) | marine metagenome | biome: marine biome (ENVO:00000447); feature: surface water layer (ENVO:00002042); material: "saline water (ENVO:00002010), including plankton (ENVO:xxxxxxxx)" | depth 5 m | reverse complement strand
CATAATCCGCAGGTTCGGGGTTCAAGTCCCTGTGGGCCCACAAATGAACAGCCATTCATACATATCAAATGTGAAGAATGATGACATTTTTATTAATATTAATGGTGAACTATTTCATCGTTCAGAAGCAAAAGTTTCAGTTTTTGATAGTGGATTTCTGTTGGGTGATGGTGTATGGGAAGGTATTAGACTTCATCAATCTAAACTTATATTTATCAATGAACACTTAGATAGATTATTCAAAAGCGCTGCAGGAATTTCTCTTGAGATCTCACTTTCTAAAAAAAATATAATAAATGAAATAAGAAAAGTTTTAACAAAAAACAATATGAATGATGATGTTCATATTCGTTTAATTATATCAAGAGGAGATAAGATAACTCCTTATCAAAATCCTAATGCAAACGTAGGCCCCATAAACTTTGTAATTATACCTGAATATAAAAAAACAGATCCAAGAACTTATAAGAAAGGAATTGTTATTGGCCGAGTCCCTATCATTAGACCATCAGAGAATATCTTAAGTACACATTTTAACACGCTAAGTAAGCTTAATTGTATATTAGGAAGTATTGAAGCTAATAAGCTAGGCTTTGATGAAGGGATAATGAATGACCCTAATGGAAATATAAGTACATGCAATTCAACAAATCTTTTTTTTATTAAGAACGAGCAAGTTATAACATCAACAGGTAAGTACTGTCTAAATGGTATTACTAGAGGTAAAGCAATAGAGATTTGTAATTCAAACAATATTCTCTGTTTGGAAAAGAATTTTACTTATGATGATATTGAAGATTGTAATGAGGCTTTTGTTACAGGAACTTTTGCTGGTATAATCCCAGTTTCAAAAATAGAGCAGAGAAATTTGAATTCAACAAATTCAGATTCTCTTGTTAACAAAATAAGAATTTTATATGACAAGCATATTCAAGAAAATATAATTTCAACATGATAGTAGCTTGTTGGTCTGGCCCTAGAAATATTTCAACTGCTATTATGAGAGCATGGTCATCCAGAAGAGATACTTTCGTGACTGATGAACCGTTCTATGCTCACTTTTTAAAGGTGACCAAAAAAAATCATCCTATGAGAGAGAAAATAATTAAACATTACTTATCAGATTATGATCAAGTAGTTGAACACCTAATATGTGATATTCCTAAACAAAAAACTATTTGGTATCAAAAACATATGGCACATCATATAATGGATTTCAATAAAATTGATTGGATTAAAAATTGTCAAAATTGTATTTTAATAAGACATCCAAAAGAAGTTATACATTCTTATACAGCTAAAAATAATTTAAAAAGCGTAAAAGAGTTAGGTTATCCTCAACAGTTTAAAATTATAAAGTTTCTAAAAAAAACCAATCAAAAATACAAGGTTATTGACTCAGCAGATTTGCTCAAAAATCCAGAACGAGTCTTGTCAGATTGGTGTAAAAGTATCAATATAAATTTTGACAAATCGATGCTTCATTGGGAAAAAGGAAATCATCAAAACGATGGTATTTGGTCGCATCATTGGTATGATAATGTAATTAATACTACAGGATTTCAAAAATACCGAGAAAAAGATATTACCATTGAGAATAAATTTGATTCTATTTATAATGAAGCAATGGAATATTATAATTATTTTAAAGATATCGAATGAATTCATTATTGAAGTTATGGTCACAACCAGTATGGATTAAATGGCTTATTTATTTAGCTATCGTTTATATTTTATTTTTAATTAAAGAAGCGTTTGCAATAGTGCTATGGTTTCTTTTTTGTATTATTTTGTATTATATCATTTTTGCCAAAAACATATTTAAGACAAGGACTTATTATGAAAAAAATAATTTTTAGTTTAATAATATGTTCACTTTTATCATCCCAGGAAAATAGACCTCATGGTAATCAATACAAGCTACCGGAAGTGACTCCAAACAATTTATTGATAGGTAATTTAAATGAAAATCGTTCATCATATAGAGTTTCATTTTATGATATAAATATTGATTTCAATATTGAAAATAAATCAATAAATGGTTTTGTAACAATAAAAGCTGAAAGTATTAAAGATTTAAACAAGCTACAGGTTGACTTATCAGAAAATTTAAGTATAAAAAAAATAACTTATAAAAATCAGGAATTATCTTTTTCAAGAGAATATGATGCTGTATTAATTAATTTCAATTCCTATATTAAAAAAGGTAGTATGTTTGAGTTTACTGTTTTTTATCAAGGAATACCTCAAAGTGCAGATAATCCACCTTGGGCTGGTGGATTTACATGGTCCAAAGATAAAGAGGAACGTGATTGGATTGCTGTTTCTTGTGAAGGTGAAGGTGCAAGAATCTGGTGGCCTAATAAAGATCATATAACTGCAGAAGGTGATAGTGTAAGGATGGCATATACCATTCCATCAAATATGGTTGCTGTTGGAAATGGTACTTTAAGAAATATAAAAACCAAAGATGATAAATCTACTTATGAATGGTTTGTAAGTAATCCAATCAATAACTACAATATTTCCGTTCAAATTGGAAATTATGTAGCAGTTCAGGATACGTTTATCAAGGGTGATACTGTACATCATATGAATCATTATGTATTAGACTACAATAGCGAGATTGCTTCAAACTATTTTACACAATCAAAAGAAGTGATAAGATTTTACGAAAAATTTTTTGGTGATTATCAATGGTATGAAGATGGGTACAAGCTTATCGAAGTGCCATATTTAGGCATGGAGCATCAATCTGCAGTTACGTATGGGAATGGATTCAGTCTTTATAATGGAGTGAGAAGTAAAAGTTGGCCAATGTATGGTGTTATTGATCCCCTTATTTTACATGAGACTGGTCATGAATGGTTTGGAAATAGCGTCACCGCATCTGACCCAACTCATATTTGGATTCATGAAGGATTGCAAATTTATTCAGAGGCAATATATTTTGAGGATAAGTTTGATAGTTATGAGGTTGGAGTTCATTATCTTAATACTTTAAAAAATAGGATTGTTAATGAAATACCAATAGTAGGAAAAGAAAATGAAAACCATTGGGCTTTACATGGGGATACATATATGAAAGGAGCTTGGGTAATGCACACGCTCCGAAGTGTTATTAACAATGATACAATATGGTTCGAGATTCTAAAAGAATTTATGACCGAAAATGCTCAAGGATTTGCGGATACAAAGGACTTCTTTGATAAAGTTAATGAAAAGACAGGCGATGACTATTGGTATTTTGCTGAACAATATTTTTATACCCCAAACCAACCAAAATTAGAATATTATCAGACAGATAATAAATTTTTCTTTAGGTGGATAAATGTTAATGCGAATTTTAAAATGCCATTAGACTTACTGGTAAACGGAAAAATAAAAAGGGTGTCTCCTAATAAAAATTTTCAATCGCTAGACATTAAAAAACATTCTCAAATTGAAGTAATGGATTGGAAATTTTATGTGTTACCAGAACAAATTAATTAGGATTAAACACTTTATTATTTTTATAATATTTTTATCACTTTCAAGTGCATCTGAAAATGTCAATCAAAAAAATAAAATTGTTTTAATTAATGGTTATCCACTAACAAAAATTACATCCAAGGAAATCAAAGTCAACAAAAACAAAAATAGAATTTTTTTAAAAAATTATTCTAAAAATTTTACAGCTAGTTATTATCTTGATCAAAATGAAATTATAATTGATGAAATATTTTATTCTAGAAGCTTTGATAATTTGAAATTAAAAGTTGGGAAGTTTTCAATTAACCATTTTTATAAAAATACTCTTTCAACAGGTGATATGATTGAAAGTGGAAATTCTCTTGGACTCCCAAGATATTATATAGAGTACACAAAAATTTTAGGAAAATTTGAAATTAAAGTTTCATTATCGGATGGAGTGATGGATAAAAACTCTTTTAATACTGAAAGGCCATTTATTCATGACAAACGTTTTTTTATCAAAAATAATGGATTTTCCCTTGGTTTAATTCACAATGTTATTTGGGGAGGTAGACTTGAAAAATATGGTAAGCAACCCTCTACCCTTGATGACTATTTTAGAATCTTTGCAGGTCAAGGCGGGTCTGAAACAGCACTTTTAACTGATCAAGGAAACGTTTTAGGCAATGCTTTTGGTGTTTGGGACTTTAGATATATTAATCAGTTCAATAAATTTCATATAGACGCATATCATCAAACATTTTTTGAAGATAGAAGCGGTTTAGAGCTAAAAAATAGGATGAGTAAGTTTGATGGTTTAACCGGAATATCTCTTTCATTTAATAATTTTAAATTTTTATTTGAATATTTGAAAACAACATATCAAGGAGGAAATACACATCCTCCTGGTGTAGATAGTTACTATTATAATGGAGTATACGAAAATGGATATATATATAAGGATAGAACTATCGGAAATATCTTTTTATCTCCTTATAAAAACAGAATGAATGTAAAGCATATTTCTTTTCAAAATAAAATAAGAAATTCATTGATTAAAATACATTATTCAGATATTAAAGAATACGATATTTCTTATCGAGGTTTCCCACCATCTGGAACAGTTGATTTGAATAACGATAAATTCAAACAATTTTCTGAAAAAAGTATATATTTTGAACAAAAAATTAAAGATTTTAATCTAGGATTTTTCATAGAAAAAAAACAAAAAGATATTAATGTTGTTTCTAAATTAACTTTCGAGTTCTAAAAATTTTCTAAAGAATTCAACTCATCAATAGTAATAAATGAGGTTCCTTTTCTTGCAACAACTACCCCTGCAGCAGCATTTGCAATTCTAGCAGACTTCCTAATGTCATTTGTTATTATATATGATAAAGAAAAAGCAGAAATAACAGTATCTCCAGCTCCCGTAACATCAGGGTTATCAACTTTTTGAGCATCAATATGTTCTACAAATCCATCTTTACCAACAATAGTCATTCCCCTGTCACCTTTTTTAGCTAAAATATACTTTAAATTGGAATTTGTAATCATATTTTGACACACTTTGACTAGATCTTCATTGCTGTTTATTTCTTTTTTTGATGCTCTTTGCAATTCATTTAAGTTAGGTGTTATTATAGTTGCGTTTGAATAGAACGAAAAATCATTTTTCTTTGGATCAACAAAAATATTTTTTGCCTTTATTTTTGTAAACCAAGGATTGTTTAAGACTCCTTTATTATAATCTGAGAGAATGATTAGGTCATATTTATCATAAAAGAGATTTATTTTTGGAGGTACCCAATTTTTATCTACTTCTTCAACATCAACTCTTAATACTTGCTTTCCATTTAGATAGTATCTCTTTTTCAAAGTGGTAGGTAAATTATTTTCATATAAATTTTTTATATTAATATTTTTTTGTTGAAGTAAATTTTTAAGTTCCAGACCATACTCATCTAAACCAATTGAACCAACACATGTTACGTTTGCTCCCAATTGAGAAAGATTTTTTGCAACATTTCCTGCTCCACCAGGAGTAGAATAAACTTCTTCCGGGGTTAAAACTGGTACATTTGCTTCTGGAGAAATTCTCGTAGAATCACATAAAACATATTGATCAATCATAAAATCTCCAATTAATAAGACTTTTATATTTTTAAAATCGAAATTCATTGAACTTTACCCTGATTGATAACTAAATCTTGTTTTTTTTGTAGCTCTTTATCATCAATTAAATATTGTTTATCTATTACATTATTCTCCTTCCCAAAAGTATAAACTAAAGGTACTCCTGTTGGAATATTAATTTTTATAATTTCTTGATTTGATAGATTATCCAATATTTTAACAATTGCTCTAAGCGTATTACTATGAGCTACTATTAAGTGAGAATTATCAATGAATTTTATTTCCTTAAAATATTTATCCCAAAAAGGAGTTAATCTTTCAATAACCATTTTTAAGCTTTCACCTGTTGGAAGATCTTGATTATCAATTTCGTGAAATTTCTTATTAAATCTTGGATGTCTTTTATCATCTAATGTTAAAGACGGAGGTGGGGTGTCAAAACTTCTTCTCCATATTTGAACCTGATTTTCGCCATATTTTGCAGCAGTTTCAGATTTATTTAAACCTTGCAAAGCACCATAATGTCTTTCATTTAATCTCCATTCATATTTAATCTGATTTTCTGGAAAGCAGATATTCTTAACTACAATATTTGTGGTTTCAACAGCTCTTTTTAATAATGAAGTATAAACACTCTTAATTTTATAATTTTCTCTTAATAATTGTTTTGCAGCAAATTTAGCTTCATTTTCTCCTTCAGGAGTTAAACCAACATCTTCCCATCCAGTAAAACGATTTTTCAAATTCCATTTACTTTGACCATGCCTCAAAAGGATGATTTTCATTTTAGATTCCGTTCTTTTCTAAAATTTCTTGATGCTCAAGATACCAATCAACAAATTCTGAAATGCCATACTTCACAGGTGTATTAGGTCTATAGTCAAAATCATGTACTAAGTCATTAATATTTGCATGACTTTGCTTAACATCGCCTGGCTGCATAGGCATTAACTTGATTTTTGCTTTTTTATTAAGCTTCAATTCAAGTTCATTTAAAAAGTCTGTTAATTTTACTGATTTATTATTTCCAATATTATAAACTCTGTACGGTGCACTACTGTTAAATAGATTAGGTTTTTTAGGGTCCCAATCTTTTTTAATAAAGTCTTTTGAAGTAATTTTTTCTATTGTATGAACAATATCGTCTACATACGTAAAATCTCTTGCCATTTCTCCATTATTAAAAAGCTTTATCTCTTTGTTATCAATCATAGCTTTTAAAAATAAGAATAAAGCCATGTCGGGTCTACCATATGGACCGTAGACAGTGAAAAATCTTAATCCAGTTGTATGAACGCCATATAAGTGGCTATAGGAATGTGCAAAAAGTTCGTTAGACTTCTTTGAAGCACCATAAATACTTGTTGGATGATCTGTTGAGTGCTTAGTTTCAAATGGAAGATTTTCATTTAAACCATAAACACTTGAGCTGCTGGCGTAAATCAAATGTTTTATTTGACAATACCTACTAACCTCTAAAATATTAAGAAATCCTGATATATTATCTGAAATATAATCATGTGGATGCTTAAGAGAGTGTCTAACTCCAGCTTGTGCAGCCAAATTAATTATTATATCGATTTTATTTTTAGTAACGCATTCGTGAAGGTTTTCATATTCCAGAATGTTTGACTTATAAAACGAAAAATTCTTGTGTTTAGAGCTATCAATTTTTTTATTCTTTAAAGTAATTTTATCTATACCAAGCTTTTTCATTCTCAGTTCTTTTAAAAAAACATTGTAGTAATGATTCATATTATCATAACCAACAACATTATATCCAGATTCAATAAGTTTTCTACATAGGTGAAAACCTATAAATCCTGCAGCCCCTGTTACTAGTATATTTTTATTATTAAGCATTTAAATAAGGTAAATTTTTATCTTTTTCAGAAATTAGTAATTCAGAAATATCTACTGGCCAATCAATTTGTAACGATTTATCCATAAAGTTGATTCCTGTATCACATTCAACATCATAATAATTATCAACTGCATAACAAACTTTTGTATTATCTGTAAGAGAAATAAAACCATGGGCAAAACCTCGTGGAATTAATAAATGATTATTATCAGTATCATCAAGTTTAATAATAACATGTTTTTTAAATTGTTTAGATTCTGGCTGAATATTGATAACTATATCCAAAATAGAACCATTTTCAACCCAAACATATTTAGCTTGTTCTTTTGGCTTGCTTTGAAAATGAAATCCACGAAAAACATTTTTATGTGATATAGATTGATTAATCTGTTTTGTATCAAAATCATTAATGATATTAGCATTTAATTTTTCTACAAACGATCCTCTATTGTCTTCATAAATAGGAGGTGAAATTAGTCGAATTCCATCAAGTGCTTGATTCATAATTTTCATTGGTGAAAATTAGTCAGTGTTATTATCAATAAGGATAAGTATAGCAGCAATATTTGCAAGGGTAGTTGATAAATCAGCTATAAAAGTTGTTATATCAAATTGATTTGGTTCTGGATCAACAGGAACAACAACTGAATCTCCAGGGAATACTCTCTTTGCTCTTCCTCTAAACAAATATGCTTTCTCAATCTCGCCATTAGCCCTTATAACGTAAGATCTATTTTTAAGACTATTTGGTTTAAAGCCTCCAGCTAATTCAACAGCTTTAGTCATACTCATTACTTTCCCGGATTGATGTGCAACAAAACCTGGGTTATAAACATTACCCTCAACTCTTACAACATTTGTTTTAGGCAAAATAGTAATTATATTTTTATCTGCAATTTCAAAGTTAAAAGCTATATTACCAACGATCTGGGAATCTGTAATTTCATTACCATTTTTATCTATCGATGTAAAATTTTTAGATACTGAAACACTATTGATAGAACCTAAATCTGTAATACCGCCAGCTTTTTTAATTGCATCATTAAGAGTTAGTCCAGTTTGTAGAGGGTAAGTTCCTGGCCTATTCACTTCACCCTTAATTGTATAAGTAAACGAATTATCATAACTGGAATTCTCATAAACAAAAATCTTATCATTCACTTCAAGTTCAAAGCTATCAGCGTCTTTATAATCAATATTAAACTCTTTAGCATCAAAGTCTTTTTCGCTCAACCTTAACACAACTATTTTCTCATCAATTGATTTCCTAAAAATTGGATCATCAAAACCACCTGCCTGATCGAGAACATCTTTTAGAGAAGATACTTCAACAGCATTTGGTTTGCCAGATGAGCGATTAATAGATTTTACGGGATACTTTCCAGGAAAATTAACTCTTCCATACACCGTTACCTCAGTATTATTATCTGCGATCGGTAAAATATTAACAACAGCACCGTTATTCATAAATACTGTGGATGCATCTGATAAAGAAATTAATAATGCTGATTTTGCAAAATCATCTGATATACGATCTTTTATTGGGATAATATCTTTTATGACAGCTTTATTACTTGAAGAAGAAGTAAGACCGCCAGCATATTTAATTAATTCTAGCAATGAATCTCCATCTTTTAATTCATAAGAATTTGGACGAATAACCCCATTTTCAATTTCAACCCTCTTTTTGACTACTGGGATATGAATTGTATCACCATCCATAATTCTTATATCAGAAAAACTTTGCTTTCCACTAACAAAAAATGAATAAAAATCAAAAGTTTCTATAACTTTATTATCTCTTATAAGTTCAATATTCCTAAGTGACCCTGATTCTTTAATTCCAATCTGTGAAATAGCAGTAAATATATCTGAAAAGGGATGTATTAAATTAATACCAGGGCTTTCTGATTCACCCGAAGAGTAAACATTAATGGATTTTATTTTACCAAGCTCTAACATTAACCTAGTCTTGTTATCTTTATTAATTGTAGAATAAATTTCAGATAAACGAGTCGATAAAATAGACTCTGCCTCTTTTAAAGTTCTATTGCTAAGATTTATAAATCCAATATTTTCATAAAAAATGGATCCTTCTCTATTAACAACAAAACTTTTTTTTATGTTTGTTTCACCCCATAAATATAAAATGATTTCATCTCCTGGGCCGATTTTAAATTCTGGAGGGGTAGGTATATTGTCAAAAAAATTTATTTCTCGCTTAAAATAATCATAGCCAAAATTTTGATTAATATTAGTGTCAGATACGTTGTTAGTAGGTAGTGTGACAGCATCCAATATATTTAATTCATCTTCAGATATGTTATTTTTTTGTTCATCTAATAATTGTTTTTTTAAGCTATCAAGCTGATTGTTTGACAATCTGTCAATATCTCTAATATTCAGTGTTTGAGAAAAAACTATGTTAAAAAAACATAGAAAAACGAAAGTTTTTAGATACATATTTACCATATTTTATTTTACAAAAAAAAATCTAAGAATCAACTGCTTAAATAACGCTTTACTAAATATTCTTGTATGTCAGAACTAAGATTTTTGAGATTCTTTTCTAATTTTTCCTTATTAATAAATCCTTTTAAAAAAGCTATTTCATCTAATAAAGCTATTTGAGATTGAAATTTATGTTGTTGATACATAATAAATTCTGAAGAGGCATGGAGCGCGTCAAAAGTTCCACTGTCCAACCACTTAAATTGAGATGATTGCATTATTTCTATTACCATTTTTTTATTTTTGATGTAAATATTATTTAAATCAGTAATCTCTAGCTCACCTCTTTTAGAAGGTTTCAATGATTTAGCATGTTTAATTACATCATTTGTGTAAAAATACAATCCTGTAACAGCAAAATTAGATTTTGGCTCCTTAGGCTTTTCTTCAATACCTTTTACGCAATTTTCATCATCAAATTCAACCACTCCAAATCTTTGGGGATCCTCTACTTCATATCCGACAATTGTTGAATAATTATTTTTAATATTTTCAGTACACTTAGTTAATAATTGATTAATTTTTTCACCCCAAAATAAATTGTCACCAAGAATTAGACAAACTTCATCATTGCCAATGAACTTTTCTCCTAGAATGAATGCCTCTGCGATGCCTTTTGGGGCTAACTGAACTTTGTATTTAATTGTTATTCCTAGGTGCGATCCATCTCCGAGAAGTGTTTTATAAATTTCAACAAACTCAGGATTAGTTATAACTAGAATTTCCTTTATATCTGATTGCATTAAAACAGATAGAGGATAATATATCATTGGTTTATCATAAATAGGGAGGAGCTGTTTACTAGTATATTTTGTTAATGGATAAAGTCGAGTTCCATGCCCACCTGCTAATATAATGCCTTTCATATAGATTTTTTATAGTGTTCTATGGTTTTTACTATTCCACTTTCAAATGAATATTTAGGCTGCCAACCTAAAACTTTCTGAATTTTTGAAGAATCAATAGCATATCTAAAATCATGGCCCTGTCTATCCCCAACAAATTGTATTAGCTCTAAACAATCATGATCTAATGCATGAGCATCATTTATTAATCTACAAATTTGTTTTACCAATGAAATATTGGTTAACTCATGATTAGACCCTACACAAAAAGTCTCCCCTATTGCTTTATCTTTATTTTGAAGGATTAAAAGAATTGCTCTACAAAAATCTTCTACAAAAATCCAGTCTCTAATGTTTTCTCCTGATCCGTAAACTGGTATTGGTATATTTTTAAAGCAATTAGTAATAATCTTAGGAATTAATTTTTCTATGTGTTGGTTTGGTCCATAATTATTGCTACAGTTAACTATTGTTGCTGGTAAATCGTATGTATTAACCCAAGATCTAACTAAATGATCAGAAGAAGCTTTAGAGGCAGAATATGGAGACTTTGGATCATAAGATGTTTTTTCATTAAAATATCCTTCCATGCCTAAATCACCAAAAACCTCATCTGTTGATATATGAATAAAATGAAAATCTTTACCTAGTTGTAAACTAGACTGTAATAAATTGTATGTTCCAATAATATTAGTATTTAAAAAAACTGAAGGATTCTCAATTGAATTGTCAACGTGTGATTCTGCCGCAAAATGAATAATTACTGAAGGTTGAAAATCTTGAATCGCTTTATCTAAATCTTCTTTATTGAAAATATCAAGTTCTAAACATTTTATATCTTGATTTTTAATGTTGCCTCTATTTGAAGCATAAGTCATTTTATCTATTATTAGAATGTCATGATTTTCAGAATCGAGTAAATTAACAAAATTTGATCCAATAAATCCTAACCCACCTGTAATCAAAACTCTCATAAACGGATATTAGTCTCAAAAAAACAAAAATTAAACAATATATTTTAATATCTTTTTTTGTTCTGTTTCAGTTAAATAAGGATGCATAGGAAGACTGATAATTTGCAAAGAAAGCATTTCTGATACTGGAAAATCTCCATTTGAATAGCCTAGATAATTAAATCCCTGCATTAGATGAATAGGATATTTATAATAAACAACAGATGGGATTTTATCTTGAGACAACCTATCGATTAACTCGTCTCTTTTTTCATTTGATCCCAGTATAATTGAAAATAAGGCGTGAGCAGATTGATAATCTTTGGGATGATATTGTGCATTATTTAGATGTTTTCGATAATGAAAATTAACTTCATTTCTCATTTCTAATTCTTCATCAAAAATAGATAATTTTTCCAATAAAACAGCTGCTTGAATACTATCTAATCGACCATTCAAACCTATCATTTCACTATTATATTTATCTTTTTTAGTTCCATGTATACGTATTGCTTTACATTCTTCTGCTAAGTTATCATCGTTTGTAAAAATTGCACCACCATCTCCATAACATCCTAAAGGTTTAGCAGGATAAAAAGAAGTGGCAGCAATATCGCCAAAATTGCCAACTTTATTGCCTCTTATAGATCCTCCAAAACTTTGAGCTGCATCTTCAATAACTTTAAGATTATATTTTTTAGCAATTTTATCAATTAGTCTATATCTTGCAGGAAGTCCAAACAAATCTACAGGAATGATTGCTTTTGGCTTAAGCTTTCCTTCATTGATAACTTTATTAATTTCAATTTCTAATTTTTCACAATCAATATTATAAGTTGATTCATACACGTCTACAAAAATAGGAGTTGCACCAAGTATAGAAATTACTTCAGCCGTAGCAACATATGTAAACGGAGTAGTGAAGACAGCATCTCCAGGGCCTATACCCCAAGCCATCAGTGGAATTAATAATGCATCAGTTCCGGAAGAACAAGAAATTGCATGTTTTACTCCACAATAATCTGCTAATTTGTCCTCAAGTTCGAATACTTCAGGTCCCATAATATATGCACCGTGATCAAGAATTTTTTTAATTCTTTTTTCAAGTGGTTTACGTATGCGACTTTGCTGAGTTTTTAAATCTAAAAATTCCATATTAATAAACTAATT
>CEWG01011914.1_pt1 | contig 12976 bp, 7 predicted proteins | sample 361411 | NCBI WGS metagenome assembly CEWG01 (sample SAMEA2622173, study PRJEB7988) | marine metagenome | biome: marine biome (ENVO:00000447); feature: surface water layer (ENVO:00002042); material: "saline water (ENVO:00002010), including plankton (ENVO:xxxxxxxx)" | depth 5 m | reverse complement strand
CGGCCCGCCGAAGGCGTGGTTTCCTCGTCGGGCTTGGTCGACGCCTTCCTGTTGACGGCGCTTCCAGTGCTCGCTTTGCTTCTCTTGGCCTCAGTGGTGCAAGCCGGTCTTGCGCGCTCCCGCGGAGTCCGCGTGGGGCCGCTTGTTCCTGTCCCCGATCCCTCCATCTTGCTTTGGGCATCCGGGGCTTTGCCTGCCGCATGGTTGGTGTGGCCGTTCGGCATCTTTGTGATCCCAACCTTGCCACGAATGGACGCCCGCCCATGGCCGGACCGGGCCTCACTTGGTTGGACCGCGCTCAGTGCGCCCGCTGTCCTAATCCTCGGCGGTTTGCTCCTTTGGATGGTCGGATGGGCAATGACGCCGCTTGCCAGCACCGTCACAGCGTTGCCGGTCAGCCACGATCCCGGATGGTTCCTGGGGATGATGGATGGCCTCCTACGTTCAGATCTCGCCTTGCGTGCTGCTTGGGCCACGCCACTTGTCTGGGCTGGCGCTACGGTGACCTTCCTTGCATGGGTGTCCCTCTTGCACGTGCCTACCTTCCCAGGTGGGCGCCTCCACGTGGCTCGTTTGGGCATGAGCGAGGTGCGAACCACGCAAACCCAAATGCTGCTGTTGTTCGCTTTCGCTCTTGGAGCCGTTCTCTTCTCGGTCTTCACGCGATTCACGGTGTGGTCTCTTGTGCTCCCTGTCGTGCTGACGTTGACCCTGCTGATGGGCTCAGACCGCCGTTGGCCTCTGGTGCTTGACGACACGAAACCAGTTCCAGAGCAGCAACACTTCGCGATGGGGCTGGTCTGGGTCCTCCTTCTCTTGTTGGCGCTCCCTTCCGAAACTCCCCTCATCGCACACGACGATTGGGACGCGGACCTGACGCTAAACGCCCCTGAGTCGGTTGATGTTGTTGACGTGGACGGCGTGTGGACGGCTTCGTTTGACCTCGGCGTGCTCAACCCCTCGCTGCTTGACCGCAGCGTCGACTTGGACCTCGTGCTTCCTGCACATTGGGACCCTGTTTGGGACGGGTGTTCATCGGAGATTGGTTCGAAGTGCGTCGTTGAGGTTGGTGCTGGGCGAAGCAGCTTGTTGAACATCAACGCGACGTGGTCGGGTGAGGGCACACCCTCCGGCGCGAGCGCGAGCGTGGGCGTGTTGGGTGAAGACATCCGCTGGACAGCACCAATGCAACCAGATCTTGACGTATACCCCTTGACCTCGCAATGGAACCTCACGTCTGATGGAGCAGGTCCTTTGCTCTGTGTCGACCTTGTCGCTGAAGAGGGTGTTCACGCCAATTTGAGCCTGCCCGGATACGTCCATGGCCAGCACACCGTGTGGTGGACCGAGACTGGAGAACAAACGCTGAGTTCCACTGCCCCGTCCACTCACTGCCTGCGAAGTGCCGACACCATGCTGTTGAAGCACACACCACCGAGCACGCTGTCCATCGGCAACGTCTCCTTCGCCCTCGAAGCACCTGTGCTTGTAGCACGTCTGGCTTTCGATGACGACGGTTGGAACATTTCGTCAAACGGTTGGGGAGATGCACTTGAGGCCGGAGGAAGCCTTCACCTCGATGGCACGACGTGTTCAGATCTTTCACCGGAGGCGACCCCGCCACGAGGCGAACAAGGATGGGTGTGGGATCTTTCCGTGCGTGGTTCTGGAGCCATGCCAATCGTCGCAGAGGGAGAGGTGCTGACGCTGCGCGCTCCCGCGCAAGGCGATGTCCTCCACTGCCCGCTTGGCGACGCCTCGCCCACTTCGTACCTGCTTGAGCGCGGACCGGACCTCCGCATGACCTCTCCTTCGATGGACCGTCGATGGATCGGAGCCGGTGGCGTCTATCAGGACGGTGAACGGCTGGCTGGCATGTCACTGAACACCACTGGGGCGTTGTCCCTCCATCTCGATGTCGATGGAGAGGTGCCGTTGAACGTGGTGATTACTGGCAGCGGCGCTGCGTGGCAGATCGTTGCTCCAAGCACTCTCTCGAACGGTACGAACGTGATTGAGCTGACCCCGCCCGAGTCAGGTACAGCGAGTTTCGAATTTGATCACCTCGATGGGCGTGTGTTCCTTCGCTTGTCCTCTCTGGAGGCTTGACCGTGCGTATTGGGGTCGTGGGCCTAGGAGCCACAGGGGGCCTTTTTGCGACGCATCTTGCGCACCAACATGAGGTGCACGTCATCGCTCGTGGTGCGCGCGGTGCCCATGCCTTGACCTCAGGCCTTCATGTGACCGGCCATGCCGAAATTTCAGCAAAGCTGCCTCCTGAACAAGTGCATCTCCTTGATGCACCGGATGCGGTTCCACCGTCGTTGGGTTTGGACGCCTTGCTCTTGTGCGTCAAAGCGCATCAGGTCGAGCCGTTCGTACCCATGCTCGAGGGCCTTGTTTCATCCAGTGGCGTGGTGGTGTACCTCGGTAACGGACTTGGTGTTGTCGAGCGATTGGCCCGTGCTGTCCCCGGACACATCGCCGCAGCAAGTTCCACCCACGGAGCCATGCAAGGCGAGGGCTGCACTTCGATATGGACGGGCCTAGGCGAAGTGGCGATGGCGGCATGGCCGGGCGGAGCCCCGCAGCACGCCGTGGAATCCGTTGCTACCTGCATCGAAGGTGCAGGTTTGGCAGTGAAGCGCGTCTCTGACGCTCGACAACAGATTTGGACGAAGGCCTTGCTGAACATCGCCATCAATCCGCTCTGCGCCCTGGCTGGGGTCCGAAACGGCGAGATGTTGCAGACCTCATTGTTCGATGCTGGCGTGGGCTTGTTGCTCGAAGCCGAGCAGGTTGGACGCCGAGATGGGGTGAACCTTCCAGACATCGACGTCCTCATTGGTCAGATGGTGGACGTTCTCGGGGCCACTTCGGAAAACCGCTGTTCCATGCTAGAAGACGTCAGGGCAGGAAGGCCAACGGAAATCGATGCTCTCAACGGGTTCATTGTCAACCTTGCAGAGCATCACGGCATGATAGCCACACAAAACGCTCAGGTCACGGCGCTGATTCACGCGTTGAGTCAATGAGATCGGCGTTGTAATGCAGCCCGATGTTGACGGGTTGTGCAGATGCGTCCTCGACGACCAAGGTGGCCACCTGTAGCATGTTGCGAAGCTCCACGAGGTCCTTCGTTGGTCGGCAGCGGCGCCACGTTTGCTCGACTTCGTTGGACAACAAGGTCAGCCGCCGTCGAGCCCTTGCCAGCCTTGCGTTCCTACGCATGATGCCCACTTCACGGCCCATGGTCTGACGCAGGCTGGCCAAATCATGGGCAAGCGGGCCGTGTTCCTCCACTGGAAGGAGGCCGTCAGCTCGCCAATCTGGGAGGTTTTCAGGCACCTGACGAGCCGGCGTGTTCAGCACGTGTGTGGCGGTTCGTTGAGCATACACCACCGCTTCGAGTAGGCTGTTTGAGGCGAGACGGTTGGCGCCATGCATCCCGGTCGAGGCCACTTCTCCGATGGCATAGAGGCCAGGAAGCGGTTGATGTGAGTCGCTCATCGCCTGGCCGTGTTCATCCACCGCTACGCCTCCGACGGTGTAGTGGGCGGCAGGGCGTACTGGAATGGGATCGACACCAAGCTGGAGGTCAAGGTCGCCCAACATCTTCTGGATGGTTGGGAATCGATCGCTCAATTCGTTATGATCTAGATGCTCAGTAACCAACCACACTGCATCCCGTCCTGAACGCTTGAGGTTCGCATCGATGGAACGTGCCACAAGGTCACGTGTGCCCATGGAACCCTTGGGAGAAGCATCCAGCGTGAAGGAGAAGGGCGCGGGGTCTTCGCTGCCTGAACCACGCCATGCCTCCAAGCCTTCGTCGTCGAGCAACACCGCGCCTTCGCCTCGCAAGGCCTCGGTAATCAGGAAGGTTCGCGAGGGGTGTTCGATGGTGGTGGGGTGGAACTGGACGAAGGCCATGTCCTTCACAAGCGCGCCAAATCGAGCCGCCATGGCCAGCCCGTCGCCGGTTGATACTGGCGGATTGGTGGTGGGCGCCCAGAGTTGACCTGCTCCTCCGGTCGCAAGCACCACCGAGGATGCTTGTACGGTTTGCACCGTTGCTTCGTCTTCGTGTTGAACCCACAGGCCAACTACGCCTGCGGATGGGTCGGCATGATTCCTTCGGATGAGATCAATGACGATGGTGTCGCTGTACACCGTGATGCCCTCATGAGCGTTGACGGCGTTGATGAGGGACCGCTCGATTTCCCTGCCGGTTGCGTCTTTTGCGTGCAGGATGCGTCGTGTGCTGTGCCCGCCCTCACGGACCATGTGAAGATTACCGTGTTCATCGCGTTGAAAGTTGACTCCGAGGTTCAGAAGATCGCGGATGCGGTCTCCTGCCTCCTCGACCACGGTACGAACCACCGTTTGATCGCAGGTTCCGGCTCCTGCTGCCAAGGTGTCCATGACGTGAGCTTCGATGGCTTCCGTGGCCGTTTTGTCGAGGATTGCTGCGATGCCTCCTTGCGCCCAATTCGTGGAGGAGTCTTGTGTCCTCCGTTTGGTGAACACTTGGACGGGCAAGCCCCCTTCGGCCAAACGAAGGGCGCAGAAAAGGCCGGCAATGCCGCTGCCGACCACCGCCACCGCAGGTCCTTCTCGCACATGTCGACCTCTCGGCCTTCCCCTTTGACCGCATCGGCGAGGCCGACAGGCCTATGGGCACGGCGCACGACCTCATGTCATGGGGAAGTTGCGTGGCCGCATCGGCACGCTGCTTGGCCTTGGGCTCGGCGCGGCCGCGTGGGTGAACGTTGAACGCGGCAGCATTGCGCCCTTGCTGGTCGACGGTGCACCCAACGGGAAATTGGACATTATTCGCATGTCTGACCCTGGTTGCAGCTTGAATCAAATCGCTCTTCATCTCGACACTTTTGGGCAGAGCCATTGTTTCGGTGAACTGGGTACGTGGACGGGCGCTGATTTGATGCTCATGGCGGAGGGCGGCATTCTGCTTTTGGCCGGAGTGGCTCGCATGCCGCGCAATCCCAAACTCGCTCAGCGGTTGCGGCGCGTCATGTTCCTTGCTGGAGCCATGCTGTTTTCCTTGGCCGTGCTCGATCGCTTGGCCCTTCTACCGGGAACCGCGTCGTCCGATGGATTGGTTGAACTCGTTCCTTTCATCAAGCAGGGATGGTTCTTCCAATTGGTCATCGCCTTCATCGGCGTGATGCTGATGCGTGGACCGAAATATAGAGAATCAGAGTTTGCTGAAATACAACAAGGGCGGCGGGCTAAGGTCACCGAACATCGCCAAGCCTTCGTGAACACCCACCGGTCTCAATCTGCGGCAGGCCAATCCCGTCTGGCTCGTGGTCCAACTCGTCCCATGCGCACCCGATCAAGCCCTCTTGTTCGGGCAACATGCCCGTATTGCAAGGGTTCGGGATGCGAACGTTGTGACGCTCTTGGCACCTTGTGAACGGCGAAACGATGTTCATACGTGAACGATGGCCTCGCGGTCTATCGTTCTCGGAGTGTTTAAGTTCCCTCGTTCGTGATGACGCGCCTAAGGTCCAATTTGGACCGGAGGGATGGGATGTACCTCAAGGAACTCGTGATGGTCGATTTCAAATCGTTCAAGGGTGAAGTTCGCATTCCCTTCGGGCGTGGCTTTACGGCCATCACTGGACCAAACGGATCGGGCAAATCCAACAGCGGTGACGCCATCCAATTCGTACTCGGCCCCAAATCTGCCAAGACGCTTCGGGCTCAGAACTCCAAGGATTTGATCTTCAACGGCGGGAAGAATAGCCGACCTGCGAAAGCCTGTGCAGTGACCTTGGTCTTCGCCAATCCGGCCATGCAAGACGGGCGTCGTCGCCTCCCGCTAGATTTGGACGAAATCACGATGGCCAAGCGCGTGCGATTGACGCCCGCTGGAAACGTGGTGACGAACTACGAATTGAACGGCGAGGAATCGACGCTCAAGGCCTTCCATCGCTTGCTTGGGGCGGCCAACGCCCGTCCTGACGGATACAACATCGTCCTCCAAGGTGACGTCACCAGCCTCTCAAAGATGAGTTCAGGGGAACGTAGGAAAGTCCTCGACGACGTGGCAGGTGTGACCTCCTACGACGAAGAAATTCGCAAAGCAGACCGCCAACGCAAGCAGGTTGAGGAATACCTCGAACGCATTGCGATGATCGAACAGGAACAACAACGACACCTCGCCGAACTTGTCGCAGAAAAGAAGGACGCAGAGAAAGCCCTCAAGATCCGAGAGGACCTTCTCAAGGCACGCGCCCGACTCTGGCGCGCCCGACTCGCAGGACAAGAGGGCACCATAGAGCACCAACGCCGTGAAGTGACCAGGAACATCGAGGAAGCCACTGCATTGGAGTCGAACGTTGCAGAAGCCGCGAAGCACCTCATCCAACTCGACGACGCCATCGCAGAACTCGTGAAGCAAATCCAAGACAAACTTGGAGGGGGCGGCGAAGCGCTCCAACAAGAAATCCAGCGGCTCAACGTCGCCATCGAAACGGCTGCAGACCGCCTTTCTGACATGGCGAGCCGGGACGAAAACGACGCTGACATTCGTTCGCGCCTTGAGACAGACCTGGACGAGGCGTCCTCCGCCGCAAAACAGGCTGCGGAAGAGGTGAAGCAAGCTGAAGATGCGCTCGCTCAAGCGACCACCGCCCACGCAGAAGCCGTCGAAGAGGAGGGGCTTGTTCGCGAGGCTCTCGAAGGCTCGACCAGCGACGTGGCCAGTTTGGCCCGCACCGTGCAGTCGTGTGAAGACGAAATTGAACACGCCCGCGCAGCCCTCGCCAATGCGCAGTCTGACGTCGATCGCTCGGCCACCGCTGGCGAACTCTTGCTCGAAGAGCGCCAAAAGGCAGAGGAAGCCCTTGCAGGTGCCAATATGCAACTCGCTGAAAGCGACCTCCAAGGCGAGGAAATCAAGGCCATGGCGGCAGGAACCGACCGAGAAAGCCTGGTTCGCGATCTTACCGCAGCCCAACGAAAAGAATCCACCCTTGTCGAGGAAGCCAACGCCGTTGAAACTCGTCTGCGTGACGTTGAGCGTCAACTGGCACGCGCACGGGCCGCGATTGAATCCAACGCTGGCTCGACAGGGCTGACCGGAGGGGCAGCGGCCGTGCTCCGTGCTCGCGACGGAGGAGATTTGGATGGCATCTACGGAACCATCGCAGAGTTGTGCGCGCCCAAGGATGAAGCGCATTCAACGGCCTTGTCCACCGCCATTGGAGGTGGGATGATGTCCGTGGTGGTCGAGACCGACGAGGTCGCAGCGAAAGCCATCCGCTGGCTGAAACAGAACAACGCCGGACGGGCCACCTTCCTTCCGCTCAACAAGATCAACGCCGGGCGACCTGCAGGTCGTGCGGTCATGGTCGCTCGTCAGCCAGGCGTCATCGGATTTGCCCACGACCTGCTGGAGCACGATCCACGCATCACTGCAGCCGTGCGCTTTGTTCTCCGCAACACCTTGTTGGTCGACACCATGGCCACCGCCCGTGCAAACATGGGCGGCGTTCGCCTAATCACCTTGGACGGCAGCGTAGCCGAAGCAGGCGGCGCCATGACCGGTGGTTCGCCACGACGTTCACGGATTTCCTTCGGAGGGAAAATCCAGGGTGCGAGTGAGGTCGATCGCCTGTCAAAAGAGGTGGACCGCCTCCGAATGATGTCGGAGGGTGTCTCCGCCAAGGTTCGGGAGGCCCGCGAGGCTCAAGCCGACGTCCGTCGCCGCTTGGGCGACTTGGCCAACAACGACGCTGCAGCCAAACTCGCGTCTTGGCGGAGTTCCCACGCGGCCGCCAAGGCCGCTCTTGGCAAGGAGGAAGGCAACTTGGCGGCCTTGACGTCGCGATTGGACGCGTTCGATCAGGAAGGGCGCCGCCATTTGGCCCTTCGAAGCCAAGCCCAGCAACGCCTTACTGAAGCCATTGAGGCACGTGACGAAGCCAATCAGCACCTCCAGGACGCGAGTCCGACCCATCTCAAGGAGCGGCTTCACGCCGCGGAATTGGCCAAGGCGACCGCAGAAGCGGATCTCCAGAGCAATGAGGCGACCATTCGGGCCGGAAAAGAGCGGCATGCACTCCTTCAAGGGAACGCAGAGGACTTGAGCGGACGGCTTGACCAGCTCGCCTCTGAGGCCGCAACCCGGTCTACGGAACGCGTGAAGTTGGAGCGCTCCATGGGTGAAAATCGAATCCAACTGACGGCCAAAGAGGAAGAGCGCCGCTCTCACCTCGAGGAGCATCAGGGTCTCGAGGACGAACGCATCCGTCTTGTGGACGAACGCAGTGCGCTGCGTGCAGCTTCCGAACAGAAAGCATCTGACGCCCGCTCACGGCGGCAGCACGCCGAAGAATTGCGCCGTTTGTTGTCAACCAGCGAGGCTCAATTGGTGGAAATTCGCTCATCGATGGTCGAAGAGGGCGTCGAAGAGACGGTGGAGGGCGAGGATCCCTTGCCCACCGTGGCCGAAGGCGAACGCACGGTCAGGCGGCTTGAGCGTAGGATTGAGGACATTGGCTCCGTCAATTGGCGGGCCATTGAGCAGCACGATGCGTGCGAGGAGCGGCTTGCTTCGCTCAGCGCGGACCATGACGTCCTGAAGGGCCGTCGGCAAGACCTCCTGGACTTGGCAGAGCAACTCGACCAGCAACGGACCGTTCGTTTGACGCAGGTCCTCAGCAAGGTGAATGAGAACTTCAAGCGCGTCTACAAGACCTTGTCCAAAGGCGGTGAAGGCGAGTTGTTCCTGGAAAATCCCGAGCAGCCGTTTAGCGGTGGCTTGGACATGTGGGCACGTCCCCGCGGAAAATCCAGTCGATGCCGCCTCCAAGGCTTGTCTGGCGGCGAGCAGTCCATGGCGGCCTTGGCCCTCATCTTCGCCATTCAAGACTACGACCCAAGCCCGTTCTACTACTTCGACGAGGTCGATCAGAACCTCGACTCCGACAACGCTCGCTTGATCGCCGAAATGTGCAGGTCCCGTTCAGAGCGCGCTCAATTCATCATGGTCACCTTGCGAAAGGTCAGCCTCAGTTTGGCCGACCATCACATTGGGGTCACCCACGGCGGGGACGGATGCAGCCGCAGGATCATGGATTTCAACCGTCAACGGGCGCTTGCGCTTGGCGAGGCCGCCGAGGAAGCAGCGGCCGCAGATGCGGCCAAGAACGCCGATCGGGCGGGCGAAGCCGTGGCCTTCCAAAACGCCATGCCCGAGGTTCCCGATTCATTGGGCACCCCCAAGAGCCTCGAGGGGCTCATGGCACGGGCCGATGACTCGGCCGAGGAGGAGGCTGAGGCCCGTGAACACATCGAGGCCGTGCGGGAAGCCGAAGCCGCTGAAGACGTCGCCCTGAGTTCTGAAGAAGACGCTCTTCCGGCAGAGGTTCCTGACGGGGAGTGAGGTGAGGCCGGATGGAGCAAATGGTCCTCGACGGTTGGTTCCTCAGGCAGGACATCGTTGAGCGCTTGCTCTCCACCGGAAGCGAAAGCGACGAGGCGTCGGCCTTTGGGGACCGAATCATGCGCATCGCGGCTCAAGACGGAGCCGAGCACCAGGCCCTGAGCGATCCCATCGACCGTTCGATTGCTTTGGTGCTGTCCCTGGTTCGCGAGGAAGGACTCAACGCATGGGACATTGATCTGGAGGCCTTTCTGGAAATCTTCACCGAACGCGTGCGTACCGAAGCAGAACGCGTTGACCTGCCCGCATGTGGGCGCTTGATTCGCCTTGCATGGGAGGTGCTGCATGAGCAGACCCTTGGGGTCTATGACCGGGCCACGGCGATTGATTTGGCCGAGGAAGAGATGGATTTCGGCCATGATTTTGGCTGGGAACTCGACGTCGACGACGAAGCCTTCGCCTTCACCACGACCGTGCTCCAAGGCGAGGCGGACGCGACGTTGCCCTCGTTGTTTGACGGTCGTCTGCGCCGCCCCGAAGGCCGTCCAACGACGCTTGGTGAACTCCTTGCCGCGTTCAAAGACGCCGCAGATGACGCCGAAGCCTTGCAGGAACGCGAACGCGTCAGGGAAGCAGCTGCCGCCGAACTGAAGGCCCACCTCGATGACGTGGGCGGACGAATGCACGACGAGGACCTCGAAGGCGACATTGAACGATGTTGGAACGCCCTACGCCAGGTGTGCAAGACCAACGGGGCCGCAAAAGTGCCATTGCTCGAGGTCGTGCGTCGCTTGGAAGAGATTGACCCTGAAGCAGCCGCAAGCCTTGGTGGTCGCACTGAGGCCAACGTGGCCGCATTCATCGCTGGGTTGTTTCTGGTTCACCGTCGGTTGGTCGACGTGGTTCAAGATCAGGTGCCCTCCGGTCCAATTCATCTGGTGGACCTCTGGCCCAAGATGGACGCATACCACGATGTGCGTGCCCATTTGGAGCGCCTTGAGGCAGAAGAGGACGGCGGGGTTCCAACCGGACTCCTCCAGCGTGCCGGTGAAGCCGCAGCCTTGGAGGAAGCATCTGCGGCTGTGTTGGCGGAGTCCGAAGACGACACAGAATCGTGGTTGGTTGAGTGAGGTAACGAAATGACGGAAACACCGTTGGAACTCCTGCTCGAAGCCCAACTGTTCGCAGCAGGGCGTTCCTTGTCTGCTTCAGACATCGCCGAAACCCTCGGCTATGAGGTGGACGAAGTCACGGCAGCGCTTGAGCAGCTCCAAGGGTCCCTCAAACGGCGCCGAGGCGCTTTGCATCTCGCCGAAGTCGGTGGTCGATGGGCCATGGAAGTGAAACCGAAGGTCGCGGCCCACCTTCCCCGGGAAACGAAAACCGACCTTCCTCCTCGCTTGCTCAAGGCGGCGTCGCTCATCGCCTACCATCAGCCCATGCCACAGTCACGTCTGGTGGAGATGCTCGGTCAGCGTGCTTACGATCACGTGCGTGAATTGGCTCAAGCAGGGATGATTCAACGTCGAAGGGACGGAAACACGCGTCGTTTGTCCACCACCCGCCGTTTTTCGGAAGTGTTTGGCTGTCCTCACACCGACCGGGCTAAGGTCCGAGCCTGGTTCCGTGAACAGGTGGCCGATTCTGGCATTCTTGACGACGTGCTTGGCAGCGTGGTCGTTGAAGAGGAGCAAGTGGACGGTACGGTGCAGGCCGTTCTCCCCGTCGGCGAAGACGAGTGATCAGGCGCCTTGCCTGAGCATCGAGAGGATTTCTTCGGCCGTTGTTTGTGTTCGTGGTCCTTCCCATGTGGCCAACCGGGCTGCCACCTCTTCGATTTCCGGACCGACCGCGCCAGCGCTTACGGCCATGTTCCGGGCATGCAATCGCATGTGTCCGGCTTGGATGCCGCTGGTGGACAAGGCACGCAGTGCGCCCAAGTTTTGTGCTAGCCCTGAGGCTGCCATTACGGCGGCAAGACGGTCTGCAGATTCGATGCCAAGAAGTTCCAAGCACGCTCGTGCCGTGGGGTGGACCCTGCTTGCTCCGCCAACGGTGCCCACGGCCATGGGCGTTTCAAGGCGTCCAACGAGGAACCCGTCGCCGTCAACCTCCCATTCGGTCATCGAAGCGTAACGGCCGGTTCGCACCGCAGCCCAGGCGTGGCATCCGGCTTCGATGGCTCGCCAGTCTTGGCCGCAGGCGATGGCTACGGCACTGATCGCGTTCATGACGCCCTTGTTGTGCGTCGCTGCACGGTAGGGGTCCGAGGCTGCAAAATGGTAGGCCTCAATGATGCCAGAGATGACTTCAGCACCCTGAGATGCATCGCCGTCATCGGACATGGCTTCGGGGCTGAACCGTGCCTCGACGCGAGCCATGCGCTCAGTGGCCAGATTGGACAGGATTCGTAGCAAGACACGCCCGCCGGTGAGGGCTTCAACGCGTGGTGCGACAAGTTCCGCCATGGTGTTCACGGCGTTGGCGCCCATCGCGTCGCGGACGTCAACGTGCAGGTGAACCACGAACATCGTGCCGATGTCCGTCGGAATGCGGTGGCAGGTGATGCGCTTCAGGCCACCACCGAGCCGAATCATGGTGGAAGGGCGGTCGTTACACATGCGCATCAGTTCCTCTTCAGCACCCATCACGGCGGATTCAGCCGCCTCGAGGTCTTCGACGTCCAGCACTTGCACTTGGGCGATCATGACGGGGGGGTCGTTGCTGCTGACGAAACCGCCTGTGTCCCTGCATCGGCGTGCCATGTTGGACGCAGCAGCCACAACGCTGGACTCCTCGAGGACGAAGGGAATGAGGTACTCCTCGCCATCCACGATGAAATTCGTGGCCAAGCCGACCGGGAGGACGAAGCGTCCAACGACGTTCTCAATCATGTGATCGGCCGCTTCTTCACTCAATGCATCGGCTGAGGCCAAGGCATTCACGGCCTCCTCGCTGAGGTCGGTCACCTCGAGGAGGGCCTTCCGCCGTTCCTCAACGCTGAGTCGGTAGAACCCCGAGAGGCGGCTGCTCCGGGCAGGCATGGTGGGTGGCAGTCCCTGAAAAGCATGAACCCACCGGCGAGATTAACGCTCGACTAACGCGTTAACGAAGCGTTGAACAAGCGCTAAGATGCGTTAATCCTCAGCAAAAACAGCCCTTCCGCGTACGGATTAACGTACGCTAACGCGACTTGTGCGGCCGCCCGTTCGGTCAAGGATGATATACTCGCTTTTGGTTGGCGCCGAGCATGATGCCCTCGGAAGGTTTCCCGCACGTGACGAGGAACCCGTTCGGTCGAAAGCCGCTTGAGGGGAGCGACGCTGACCTTCTTGTTGCTCGTGACGAAGTTCTTCAGAACCTTCGTTGGTTCCTCCAAGAAGGGAATGATGCACGTCTTCTGCTCCTTACCGGCCCCTCTGGTTCGGGGCGCACGTCCTTGATGCGTGTTCTGAAAGGGAGCTTGCAGCGCTCCGTCCACGTGGTGGATGTGGATCCGATGCAACCTGCAGCGGACCTGTTGAAGCAAATTCATCTGGGCCTGATCGGTGGCGAACC
>CEWG01124883.1_pt1 | contig 13018 bp, 28 predicted proteins | sample 361411 | NCBI WGS metagenome assembly CEWG01 (sample SAMEA2622173, study PRJEB7988) | marine metagenome | biome: marine biome (ENVO:00000447); feature: surface water layer (ENVO:00002042); material: "saline water (ENVO:00002010), including plankton (ENVO:xxxxxxxx)" | depth 5 m | reverse complement strand
TTACCATCTGGGTTCTTATGTTCTTTTTTAACAGGCAGCTGACCTGCTTCGTTTGGTGTGTTCTTCCAGTCTGGAGCTGGTTTGATCTTTTGAAATACATTTTCACCATCAAATAACTTATAGAGCTTTTCTATTTGCTCTTCGTTTTCTGAATAGAATGAAACACGATTGTGACACCAATTTGGCATAAGTTCTCCTGTGTGTGAATAAGTGGGCGTGTGGTAATTTCGTGCTTTCTCTTCACCAAATTAGAAGCAGTTCACGAATCTTTAGACCCACGTCTGTTTAATCAGGAATCTAACCTGACCCACATTTATATTATAGAGCAGCCGCCCACCCTTTCAACAGGATGGGTGACAGTTTGTGAACTGGTTACAGGTCACCGTTGGCAACTGCCTGCATAATGTCACCATACTCAATGATCACATCTCCCATAAGATCACGGACACCCGCCCATGATCCAGACTCTTCTGCCATGCTGTAGCAAACATCGGTTGCGCGGTCGAGGTCGTTTGTCATTTCCTCTTCACCGAGAGCAGGGCATTGAACTGTGTACATAAAATCGTTTCTGTGTTGTGTATGTTCTTATTATAGACACAGCGGGTGCCAATTGGTATACCCACTGTGCCACTAATCCAACTGGTCAGCTAGTTGAGGATTTTCACCCCGCAGTCATTAAAATGTGATTCAGTGGCAACAACTGGCACAGGACCATAGATGTCATTCATAACATCTCTCACCCGTTCACGGTCTAGACTGTCACCATATCCCCAACTGTAATAGTCATCATCACGGGCATCGATATCGTCAAGATAAGAACAAAGGGCAAATGCAATTTGTTCCTTAGTGCGCTTTTGATCATAGATCCCGCCGTCACCATAAAATGCATAGACGTAGTTGATGAATTCATTGAAGTTTTGCATAATAAAATCCTGTACACTCTTAATATAGAGCATACAGGATGGAATGGGGCAATAGCTATGCCACTTATTTAACTGTCCTCATAGTAGTTGTCTTCTCGTTTGAATTTTGCTACCTTCTTCTTATGTGATCTCCTAATATTCTTTACGTTGTAACCATAATCTTCAAAGTCGTCATTAATTTGATTGTACTTGTTGTTGCCTTCGTTCTTATAACGTTTGGACATTGATTTTGCGGTAATTTACCTCAAACAGTGCAATTATTTAGTGATATCAACGAGTTTGCCTTCTTTAATACTAGTATTAAGTAGTTTACCAATAGATTCTTTGTTCTTAAGAGTATTTGACACTTTTTCATCGAATTCTACTGTGTTTTCACAGTTAAATTCGTATTCTTTGTCAATATTACTCTGATATGTAACAAATACTACATCTTTATCAATTTTCAACCTATTAATGGCTGAACTATCAAGGTTTTCGTACGTTTTCACAAACATCTTAAAATTAAATTTTTCAAAAAACCTCAAAATCTTAAAAAATGAGTTTTTTAACTTTCTTACTTTTATAAGAAACTTAAAAATTAAACTTTTTAACTTTTTGAGTTTTCCACAGGGTGTGGAAAAGTGCGATTCCCAAAAAACTCAAAAGGTCACAAAGTGTGTTTCCGAGTCTTTTGGAGAACCATGCTGTTATTATAAAGGATCTCTGAGTATTTTGCAAGTGTTTCTGAGGTTTGTTGTGACACTAAAACAACTGGCACAACCGTACTTGACTTTCGGTAGGATGCAGCCTAAGACAGCTTCGTGACCGCACCTTACCTATATTTTTTTAATGATTACAAAAGTTTTCCACAACCTGTGTCAAAACTGTGGAAAACCCTGTTACACCAATGTGCGGAGAGTGGTACATATGTGTCACAATAATATCTTTCTCTGCATACTATCAGTGATCATGTTAATGTTCCATGATATACTAATTCTATCCTCTGTTCCCTTGTTTTCTTCTACCCAATGTGGTAAGTATGATGGGAATAATAATAGATCACCTTGAGTTGGTTCTATCCTGTATTGTGGTGATGCTCGTGTATCTTCTACAAGCTTTTGATTAGTGTATGTGGTGATGTGATGTGCAGTATGTTGATATGGGTTTACAAATACAATACCTGTGTTGCTTTCATTCTTCAGATAATATACTGCTGAATACTCTGAACCAGGATGTGTATGTTGTACATTCCTTGATCCTGTTGGGTTAATGTTAATCCAATTAGCATCATGATATATTTCTCTAGTACATACTTCACTTAGTATTTCATCTACCTTATCCCTTACTGATTGTAATGGTTCTATGATTGGTAGATAATTAGATTGATATGAGTTAACACCTGATCTTTGTTCGTATGTTGATCCTACATCATCCTTTCTTTTCTGTTCATAACAATAGTCTATCAACTCATTGATATTCGTTTTGATGTTAGTGTGATAGACTAGTGTTGGGAATAGGGGGATGATATTATACATTATTTGAATCCCTTCTTGGTATAGTCCATTACAGTAACAACTGCATCAGTTTTGTAACACACTTGTCTCACCATCTCATAGTCTTCCAATGTAATTGACTGACCATTCAATTCAACCTTATAGTAATGCCTATCGTATGGTTTAGTTGATGTATTAGTAAATGTTTTCATCCGTATGTGTTAGCATTGTAATGTGTACGTACTGGACGTAGTTTATGTGCTTTTAATCTAGCTTTGTGATAGATTCTGTATAGCACGTCATTTGGAATGCTTTTTTGCTTTGAAGTATTCTTTGTAATAACGTTGTTTAATTTCATCAAGTGTGTCCATGTCATCTTTGTATCCCATGAATTTGAGATGTTGGTATGATCCTTCTAGTTCACTGATCAACATGAGTAAGTGTTCAGGTGTTCTAGGGCGACCATTATAATCAAAGTATTCTGTTGGTAAGAAATTATGCATTGATAAGGTCTTGCAGTGTGTAAAGAGATTTGAAATCAATCTTAGCATCATTCCAGATACTATGATCATCCATTCTATCTACAATAGCTACAACTCTATTGACCTTGTATCCTGCATTTCTGAGAACATTAACTGCAATCATAGCACTATTACCTGTTGTGGTAACATCTTCTAATACAGTAATGACAGAACCTTTTGGTGGTTTATTACCTTCGATCACTTCTTTTGTACCATAACCCTTAGGGTTCTTTCTAATGATAAGTGCATCAATGTGCCTACTACACTTATAGTATGCTTTCTGTGCAATACCAACAACTAATGGATCAGCACCTAATGTCAACCCACCGACAGCTACGGCATCTTTTTCCACATGTGGAATTAACAAATGTGATAGCAATGCATTACCTTCACATGAGAGTGTGACAGGTTTACAATTGACATAGTGTTCGCTCTCAATACCTGATGACAGTGTAAAATTACCATGCTTGTATGCACGTTCTTTAAGGAGCGATAACAGTGTGTCTCTATGTTTCATATCTTCCTGAAGTGTAGGCACACTGAATTGGGTTCTCATTTTCATGACTTACGTTCCTCCCAGAGGTATACAAAATAGCATCCTATTATAACCCAGAATGCTATCTCTAGTCCATAATTGTTCATTGTTTCTTTATGATCATGACTTAACTCGATAGAGATAGTCTTTGAGTTTTTGCTCCACTCTGTCGTGATTTTCACGATTAGTAGCTTTAGTGAACTCAGTAGTCCTATGTAGGCATAGAACTAGGTATTCACATTCGTCTGGTGTAAGTCTCATGATTGGGTAGTGTAATCAGTTTCTACTGCTTCATACGTAGCATCATCATATTGTGCTATATGTTCACCGATGATGCCAAGTTCTCTTTCAAACTTAGCTTGTACTTCCATTTCTTCCTTAAAGTCAAACTTCTTATTGTCATCCATGGTAGTAATAGTGGAGTTCACATATAATTATACCACTATTACTTTGCTTTATCAAGAGGTATTGTGAATTGATAACGTAATGTTTCAATTCCTTGAGAGTTCTTGGTATAAATGGTTTGACACTTAACATTAAGAACTTGTTCTAATGCTTTGATGAGTTGTTCTTTTGACATTAACCTACGACATAACGTTGTGTTCTTACATCACCTGTAAGAGGATCAGATAATGGCACACTGGTGTGGCATTGTAGCTTGTAATCATTTGGTTTTAATTGTTGACGTTCAATCTGATCTACTGCATGATCAAAACACATGAACCACGATAGATTAAATTTACCTGTACGTGGTTCAAGTCTCCATGGCATACTACGACATGGGAACAACTCAGTGTTCTTAGTTCGTGTATGCTTGACACCTCTATCCTTCGTAGTGCGCTTGGTAGAATGAGTCGGGGTCTTTCTCGTACTCTTCTTGGAGATATCTTGCGATTTCTTCTTCTTTGTATTCAGAGACGCTAAGTTCTTTTCTAATGACGATGCTGTTGTCGCTTTGGATCTCCCAGATGAGCGTGTCACCTTCTTTCCAGTTGAGGTCTTTGCGGACTTGGCGCGGGATTTCGATGTAGAGGTCTTCTGAACCATATCTATGAGTGAGTAAGATGAGTTTATGTTTATTTGATATATCCATTCTTCTCCAACCATTCGCGTGTCATAGGTGTCGGTTCATAATCTGTCCACATTTGTCCACGAGCACACGATTCTAGTGCTTTCATGGTCATACGTTCAGTTTTACCCGCCCATGTAGCTTCTTTCTCCCATGGAATAGCATGGGGCATAGTTTCATATGTCTTGGTAGCAATGTCTTGCCAGATCTGTGGTACTTTCTCCTCATCCATAATAATAGCAATCATGTTATTATTAATGGTGCCTGCCATACAATCCTGTGCAGCGTGCCATCCTTCATGTCTCATTACACTCATCAGTGTAGAGGGACGATGCATAAAACTCCTGTTCAAGTACATTTTATTACTGACAGTGTGGTACACACCACGATGACCAACAGGGAAATACTTTTGGTCTGCAAGAAATACCTGTACATCAATCAATGTGAGAGCATTTAGCATACGAGTAAACTCATGTGCTACAGGATCCCAATTAGTATCAGGAAACTCTTGCTTCAATAGACCAACTCCCCATACTGGTTCAATGTCATCAGTACACTCACGTAGGAGCATACAACCCATGGCATCATACGAGAATAGTCCTTGTGTAATCTTGTCTTCGTTAGCTAGTGCAGTAGTTGCCATACCCAGACATAATCCAGCAGCAACAGTTGCAATCAGTTTACGTGCATATTCCATGAAATACTAATCCTATCTTCTTTGGTGTTGTTCTTTGATACACGATGCATTAGATGGGATGGGAATATGATACCAGTGCCTTCTACAGGGTTAAACCACATAGAAGTAAATGCAATCATACTCTCCTTGATATCTGGTTTCATCGCATCTAGTAGTTTAACCTGATTGAAATAGTTTGGATTCTCGATCTCAATCCTACCACAATCACCTTCAGGAACTTTCACATAGAATACAGCAGCAAGATCACATCCTGGATGAGTATGCTTATGATTGAATGATCCTTCAGTGTTGACATTATACCACACATTACCAATGTTGTACTGTAATTCTTCATTAAGAAATTGTGTCATTATACTATCGACACTTTTAAACAGTAGCTTTGGTTGTGGTTCTTGTTTGGGAGACTGCCATCCACCATCATTTGATAGACTAACAGACTCAGTTGTTTCCATCACAGAATAAATGTTATCCACTATCTGCTGACGTACATCAGCAAACTCAGGGATAATGAATTGTAAGATAGGAGAAGGAAACGCTGATATACAATTAACTGACATCAGTTAGCTTCCTCATCGTATTAATCTTATGTAAGATGACTTCTGCTTGAGCATGATTACCACTGTTACTCTGATTAATATAATCAAGTATCAATGTCTTCATGGTGTCATCAACCTTCTGTGATTTCAAGGAATCGTTCTTGGAGTTCATCCTCGTTAAAAAATAAGGTATCCTCGTTATGTAGTTGGTCGGGATCCATCCACTCAAAGAATTCATCAGCAAGGCACAGTGCATTGTCGATTTCATCATTCTCCATGAAATACCTGAACCTCGATACTACCCAGTCGTAAATAGCGTCACGTTGCTCAGAAATACGGAGTGCGTCTTCGTTGTTCATTTTTTAAGGAGTGTGAGTTGGTTGGAGAGGTGATCGTATGAAATAAAGTCTACGTCACGAGGCAGCATCTTGTTCAATGCTGCAGCAAAATCGTTAGGAAACTTAGAGAATGCTCGCCAATAGCGATCAACACCCTCATCATCTAGATCAGCACGAGGAGTAACAGTAATAGTATACTCACCTCGTGTGTAACGATTAGAAAATGGTTCGACTAGCGTAGCAATGTAATCTGCTAGTGGATTGGGTTTACTCATTTAACAAAAACCTCATTGTAGTGTTCAATAGTCAATCCTTGTGCTTGTACAAGGAGTTGGCACATATGTGCAATGTACTCTAGTTCATCATCTTCTAGATCTTCACTAAAATCGTAGCTATGATCCCAATCAACGGTATTGTCTTCAAATACTGGAGCACCAAAGGGAGCACCATCTTTGTCTAGTGCGTATGCGTTGCCGTCAGCAACGAGATAGAAGTTAGGAACTGGCATGAGAGGAAGAAGTGGAGTGACCTATGTATTATAATGTATAAGGGGTTGCGTGTCAACGCATGTAAAGATATCCGCCTGCCCAGTCGCAACGCTGTAAGATGTCCTCACGACTAGCGGAATCTAAAAGATTACCACGTACGTGCTTAGCAGGAGATTTCCAACCTGCTGCTTTGTAAAGTTCACCTGTCTTCTTATCAACAAATGCGTGTACACTACGCTGATTGTTGACCATCACGATCTTATGGTATTTTCTACCAGATTCAATCACGAAATCATAATCAGGGTTCTGCTTGACTTCTTCAATACGCTTGGTATTGTAGTCTATGTCCCACTGAGAGGAAGCAGTAAGAATACTACGCTTGTAAGAATGCACACAATCCTCAATGTAGTTGTCAATGAGTGCTTGGCAAAGTAACTGAGTATACTTGTATACTTCTGCTGCTTTATCTGCTCTATCTGGAGCAGTAGCTACGAATTCAGCGAATGAGGTGTTGGTCATGTGTGTCCTTTGTTGTGTATGAACTTATTATAGCAAGGATCAGTGACCGTGCATCCTCTGGTGTGGCAGTTTGTGTAGTGTCACACGCCTGTTCAATTGTGATAGAAGTTGATCTACAGTTACTTCTAACTCTGCTGCTTTTTCCTCTAGGGATGCCATAGATTCAATAAATTTGTTAAGATCAGTCATGGATTCTGGTGTGAAGTTGGTGTTGTAGTTGATCATGCAATTGAATATCATCCATCTGATTCTGTTCTGCAAGTCTCTTGCAAACTTTGGGATCTAAATCCCACATCATATCAATAATGAAATTGAGTTGATTAACGCTCAAGTTCAAAGATCGGGTTTCCATAGCAATAATAGGTTAGAGGGGCATTACAGTCGCTCCTAGGTGCCTCTCAGCACACACAGGAGAAACCAGAGTAGCTATCAGGACACTTATCAGTGTGAAATGCAGTAACATCTGCACCACCAGCGATACGTGAATTGACTTCGTTAGCAAAGGTCAATGCTGTGATAGTTGACCAAGATACCATGTCCTTACCATAATCGGAAGGGAAGGTAACACGCTTGACAAAACGCTTAACAACAGTTTTGATACCGTGAACATCACATGCTTCAGCAATGAATGCTTCAGGAAAGAAGTCAACGATACAGACAGAGTTAGTGAGTTGCATTGGGTGTTCCCTTGATGACCTCTATAGTATAGTGGGTGCGGAGGTCATGCGGACACCCTAGTGGACACTATCTTAACTGTCACCGTAGATAGGGATGATGTCAGTTCTGACGTGTAGGGTTTTGTTTATGTGCTGTTCCCACAGAGCGGCATCTTCCAAATTGAAGAAGGTCGCTTGTTGGCGGGACGTGCATCCCTTCTTCTTGTTCTTCATCCAAACGACAGCGTACTTCATGCCAATATTCAGGGTATACAATAATGTTTGCGTAGTGACGACCCCATCTAGAGTTTGCTGACTCAGGAAGAGGTTGATCAATGAAGCATATCGTTAGATAAGCATCATCAATAAAAGAAATGTAACCTTTTACGTCGTGCCATTGCACAGGTTGGAGTATTTGAAAATCACTCTTTTTCATCAAACAACTTACGATCCTTGTTTTGAGGTTTTGGTAGTCTGAACATCTCTTTGAGATCATTCAGTTCATTCAGTTGCTTTTGCAGGTTATCAATCTGTGCCTGCAAAATCTGAAAATTGTGATCGTTGTTGTTTTGCATCATCAACATGTTGTTGATCGCTGTCTTGAATTCTTCTTCGTTCATTGTGAATCAAATTAGTAAGTTGTCGTTCTAGTTCAACCTGAACCATAATGAGTTTGTTGTACATGTAACTACGATAGTCAATGTCATCTATCAATTTAGTCACATTATGTATCTGTTGAAGTGATAACAAGATACGTTCTTTCTTATCCATTAGAATCTCTCTGGGATAGGATTATAACCAAGCATGTAATCTTTCAATGCTAGGTAACGTGCTCGATGCATTTCATGATAGTCTGCTAGCTCTTGAATAACTAACAAGATTTCTTCGTATGCATACCTTGCATCAACGTCATCTGATTGAAAGTAATCTTCAATACAGTCTTGCATACGAGATCTACGATATTCAGCGTAGCTTTTAGTCATTGAATTCTTCATTGCGACGATTGTCAAGGTATTCTATAATTTCGTTACGCCATTCTAGCAATTCATGATAGCAATGCTGATCATGTGCATCTTGACGCAACTCGTGATCTGGTTTCAACACACTCTCATAAAATATGAAGAATGCGTCTTTACGCTTCTCGTGTTTTGTTGACTTTTGCCAGTCCATGTATTATAGTCCGTTTGAGTGATTTTACAATGATATGCGAGGGAATCCGAACAAATGCAGATTCTCTTCATATTTAAGGAATTAGATTTCCATCATCATCGTACCAATCATCAGTGACGTTCTCTAGTTCTACTCCCTGACCCCAACCATCATTCTCAGGCACACAGTCATCTTCATCCACTTGATCAATAGATCCAATGTCACAAACTGGCACCTCATGCTCACCACCAATCAGATACCATGGCATAATTTGACCATGATACTCAGGGTGTGCAGCATATTCAGTTGTATACTCTCTCTCACCAAGATACTTCATCTGATCCTCTGGGATTGAATTATCCCTTAGAATAGCTTGGATTTGCATATGGGTGAGTTCTGGTTGAGTAGGAACTTTCATGGCATTTGAGTTTATAGGGTTATCCTACCACACTGCTATGAAGGTGTCAACCAGGATTTGAAGGATTTTCGTTAATGTAAGGGATCGTTCCATCAGGTTTGATCACATATGCAGGTATTCTGTATTCTGCATTAGATAAATTCTGTGGTTGTGGAAACCAATCACTGCAGTTATCAACAGCGATCTGTTCTGTCTTAAAAATGTAGAATGTATGCTTTTGTGCGAAGATCTCATCAATTTCACCTTCAGGAATAATCCATCTAGCTTCGCCATTCTCATCTACACTCTTATAATATGCATACATCAATGCTTTATTATCATCAGACATTGAAAAATATGCACTATTATCTACAACCATGATACATTTGTTTTCTAGCTCTGCTAAACGAGCACACATTTCACCAATTGTTTTTGGATTTAAAGAGATAAGTGCCATCAACCAAGTCCTCCGTCATCAATAGCTCGTAGAATAGCATCAAGAGTATTACTTTCACTGTATACTCTATTCTGTGGCATTCCATCCACTTGCTTAGTTGTAATTGCCATTGCCATGTAAGACATTGCTCTACTAGCAAACTTACGATATACTGACTGAGCAATGTGGAAGAACTGATCATCAGATGCCAGATATGCTTCCAATTCAGAGTTTTCAACTAGCATTTCTGCATACTTCTTAGGACTGATTGGAAACTTAACGTTACTAGGAGGAATTGACAGTTGTTCTTGTGGAATATCTCTTAATTTCTTTCTATATGCAACCCACTGTGCTTTTTCATCATCAGTAAGAGGAGCATCACCAAGTTGTGACCAGTCACTGTCCATAAGTAGGAAGTTTCTGACTATTGTAATCTTAGTCCAGTTTGTGTATTCATCAGCAGCAAACTGCGAAGCAAGTTTACCCTCAAGATCAATATCATTTAAGTCTCTAAACTCAATAAATTTTGCATCTAGCTTGGTGTATAAGTCATCAATCTCTGCCTTCTCAAATGCATCGAGATTCATTTCATATGAAACCCACTTATATTCACCTGTTTTTTGATTTCTTTGAAACTTGTTCTTGTTCATCAAGGCGACACCAGTCTTATACCTGATAAAACTTTCTAATTTATCCTTATCAGAATCCCAAAGAGGATATAGAATAGGGACAATTTCATCTTTCCAGAAATCATCAGTAATAACTTTCGTTACACCATTTTTTGCCATTGTTCTATTAATGGCATTTAAATATAGTGCTACATCTTGTGAAGAATACTCGTTCATTGTATTAGATTAGGGATCTCATACCGTCATAGTATTTAGACGGCTTTGATTAGATACTTGACTCTGTGGTACTTTGTGATTAGAGGAATATTATTTTCTGGAATAGCTTCTGCTGTAACTGTAATAGGTGTGGAAGAACTCATTGTGAATAATCCCTCCTCAGTAGCCATCCCAGACTCAACAACATTAACAGTTCTGTCAACAAAATCAATGTCACAAATTTCTGTACCGTCTGTTGGTGTGAATACTCTAGTTGTTTCTTCACCATAAAATATTGTCATAGCAGAGACACCATAGTTATCTAGAGTAAGATCAGCATTATCATCTTGAGTAATAACTCTGGTTTGTCTTAATAATAATTCAACTGATGTATTTCTTGCATTACTATTAGAAGGGATATTCACATCTACTTCACTCCAATTAGAATCTCCACCAGTAGAAGATTTAACAACCCCTAGTAGATTTACTGTTGATGAACCAGAAACTCTGTAATAGAGTAGAAGATCTTCTTCAGGTGCATCACCACCATTAAGACCAGTACCACGAATAACTGACCATTGAATTTTTTCAGCATTAGATAGATCCAAAGGACCAATTACATACTCTCTAGTGCCATCACCCGCAAAAGGTAAGTATCTATTAGCACGACTACCGTATCTTGGTGGTTCACCATTTGCACTAGTAGACATCTGAAATTTACCAGCGGATCCAGTTCCATTACCAGGAGTTACTGGTTTCAAAAGAACTTCTTTGGTATCACCATTAGCACTAGATTCTTTCCATATATTAGAATCTATTCTAAGAGAACCAGGTACACCTGTTTCATCGCATTCATAATATCCACCAGCAGGATTAGATAGAGTTCCTTCTACATCATCGCCAGGTATTGTTCCTCTATATTCTGCCTTAACATATCCAACACCTCCATTACCAGATCCATCGCCACCATTACTACCAGCAGATTGCAATCCACATGTGATAGATGTATTTGTATTAGCTATTGACAACAATAATCTAGAACCTGAACCACCACCGCCACCTAATCTTCCATCATTCTCAGTTTCATCTTGAACTCTGATCTGAACATAACCAGCACCACCAGCATTACCTGGTGCACCACCATTACCTGCAGTTGACCATGATGCTGTGCAAAGGTCACTTCTGTAAGCAGATCTACCACGAGCACCACCAGTACCACCACCATTACCATTGTGTCCTTGACCTGCCTGACCACCAACACCACCGTTAGCTTGTCCACCAATACCGCAGCCACCGCCGCCACCTCCACCGCCACCAGCGGTGCAGTTACCAGTAGTACCATTTGAACCAAAGGTAAAGTCGAGTGCAGTTGTTTGTCCGTTGTTGTTAGATGTTGCACCTTGGTTGTTACCACCAGCATAGCATCCATCAGTAGTTCCACTACCGTTATAACCACCACCTGATCCACCGCCGCCGCCTCCGCCGCCAGCACCTAGTAAAGGAATAACACCATTAAGGAAAATACCAGTGGATCCACCACCACCACCGCCAGTAGCACCATTACCCCAATAACCTAAACCACTATCACCACCTGGCGATGCACCACTACCACCTGAAGATGTTCCAGATTCAGTACCATTACCATTAACATAACCATCCTGATTGTTGAATCCTGGTTGACCACCTTGTCCTAAAGTCCATGTAAATGAGTTAGGACCAAATCCACAGTTAGCAGTAATTAATGCACCAGCACCACCTGATCCACCATTTGCACTACCATCACCGAATGGTGCTTGAGTTGATCCTGCTTGACAACCAGAGTTAGCATTACCATTACCACCTCCACCGCCACCACCAGCGACTCTGATAGTAACAGTTCTAGATGAAACACCAGTGCTAGAAGGTGCTGTCCATGATGTTCCACCTTGTGTTACAAATCCAGTATCAGTGGATGTAACAAATGTGCCAGATGAACCTACACCACCAGCACCACCAGCACCTGCACCACCAGAAATAGTTCCAGCACCAAAGTTTCCACCATTACTACCAGCATTACCATTGAGTGAACCAGCAATATCAATAATATCAAGAGCTAGTAATGCAGCAGGAACTAGATATGTTCCACCACTACCACCATTACCACCATTATCTCCTGCTTGACCACCGCCGCCGCCATATGCGTAGCAAGTGTAAGTATTTCCACCAACATCTAACGTGACATATGCATATCCACCAGAACTACCATCGCCTGAAGTTCCACCACCACCACCGCCAGGTGCTCTTAATTGAAGATCGATTCTAGTTACAATACCTTCTGATGCAGCTACTGCTGGTAATGTAAAAGATCCTTGTGATAGTAATTCATCGGTCTGAAATATTGTACCAGTGCCAGGTGGTGTAAAAATATCTGCCTTACCACCAATTACAGTTTGTCCATCAATAGCATATAATCTTGGAG
>CEWG01167785.1_pt1 | contig 13060 bp, 18 predicted proteins | sample 361411 | NCBI WGS metagenome assembly CEWG01 (sample SAMEA2622173, study PRJEB7988) | marine metagenome | biome: marine biome (ENVO:00000447); feature: surface water layer (ENVO:00002042); material: "saline water (ENVO:00002010), including plankton (ENVO:xxxxxxxx)" | depth 5 m | reverse complement strand
ATGTAGAGTTTGATGTTTAATAGCGGTATTTTAGTTTGCTACCGATTTCCGAGATCATATAGAATGAGTAATATCTACCATAATTCTTGGTAGCTCCATAGCTTTGGGATAGATTTATATTAAGTTAGATTGCACTCTATTATAATATTCAACAAAATTATATATGATTAATGAACTATTACTCATAGCCTGTTGCTGTCTCGGTTTATATGGATTTGTCATGTTTATCAAACATAAACTTAAAAAAAAACACTAATACAAACTTACATATAATATTATAAAAACCTCAATGATATTATATTTTTTCTTCTCTAATTCCACTCCCTTAAAAATAATTTGGAGAGAAAAATAACTTTACCTTTATTTAAAAAAAAAATATTATTTTTATTTTAATTTTAATTTTTTTTTATAATCTTTAAAAAAAAAGAAAGAGGATAATATATATGTATTCTATAGAAATAATGTGGACATTTGATGGAAAATATTGGAGAACTATCATTGTCAAACATAAACTTAAAAAAAAGAACTAAAAATAATATAGATGAATTGTATTAAACTATTATTAAGTTATTTAAATTATAAATTAAATATGAGAATAAAAAAGATAGAGATAGAAAGGTTAAAAGATGTAAGATTAATAAGGAGTAGATTATAGGTATATAAGATTGTTACCGGTATTTTAGTTTGCTACCGATTTCTTAGATCATATAGAATGGGGGTTAGATGGTAGGGTAGTATCTTGGCGGCTTGGTGGCTTTGTTGTGGGTATGTAAGGCTACATTGCACTGTAGCATATTTATACAGTAGGGTTAGGTAGGTTGTCGAGTGCTATCAGTAATCAGTTATCGAGAGCCCAACGTCACTGCACCAGGAATCCCACATCTCGCGGGGGACATTATTCTTTATACTTCTACAAATAATACTTTCATCAAATTTAAGTTCGCTAATATCCTCTCTTAATTTTTTTATCTCATCATTAGGTTCATAATATACATCATGGTTTGTCATTTTTTTAAAATAATTAATACATCTATTAACTTGTGTATTTATTGGATTTTTTAATAAAATATATTCATAGTCGCATATATGAATAACATCATTATACGTGTGACTATCTTCTAAATAATTATGAAGATTGGACGGGTCATTGATTTTTGTTGTTGCGGGATACTGTGCAAGGACAGGTTTATTTCTATATGTTTTGGGCAATTTATCCCGAATTATTTTTATTTTCTCCTTTTTCTTTTCCTGTTCTTGTCTATTTTTTTCTAACATTTTAGATTTATCTTTTATTAATTGCTTACGTTTTCTCTCTTCCATTTTTAATCTCCAACGTTCTTTCTCTCTTAGGCGTTCTTCTTCCTCTCTTATTGCTATTTGGCGTTCTTCTTCTTTTGCTTCCCGGAGGCGGCGCGAGACTTCTTCTTTTATTACTCTTTGACGTTCTTCTTCTTTTCTTATTGCTCTTTGACGTTCTTCTTCTTCTTGTAATATCCTAATTTTATCTTTAATATTTGTTTCATTAATATAAATATCAAGATAATTTTTAATTTTTGTCTTATTGACTTCTGGAAATGATTTGATACATTTTATAATTTTATTTCTAAATTTTCTAATTTCTTTTGTAATATCTTCAACACCCATACAATTATATAAATACGCTTCTACTAATTCGACATTTAGGTCCATAAACTCCTTACGATAATCTCTTTCGACAGACCACCATAATGCTTTAATAATGTCTTCTCTCTCTTTATCATCCCAAAAATCATCACCCTGTAATTCTTTAATACTTTTCATAATATTATATTTTGTCACATTCTCAGTTATTTGCTTCTTAATTCTTTTTTTTGCAATTAGTAATTTCTCTTGAGTGTTTTCTTCAGTGTGCTCAAAATCTTTTGGGTTAGCAGTAATCCTTGCCAAGTTTTCTATAGCCTTAATTTTGAGTTCATAATCCTTTCTTTTTTCTTCTTGTTCAGTAATTGTCATAGAAGTTGAAGATAATTCTTTTATTTTTTTTTTGTAATCACCAGCAATCATAATAATTATTTTACCGTCTTTTTTCGCGTCTGTCTTTTTTTTCAAAACTCCAACAATTTTAGTGGTCGGTATGATATTATCGTCCTTCATCCATTGGAGAATTGAAGTCTTTGCATTATTTTTTATACATCTTGAACCAAAAAACCCTCCTCTTATTTTTCCATTTTCAAATGGTGTTAGTGCCTCAATAAAGTATACATATTTAATATTTTTCTGTCCACAGAAACATTTCAGTTTCCAGTCAGGATCCTGCCACACTTCAACTCGTCTTTTATATTTATTAGCGTATTCACGTAAAGTATCAATATCTTCATATTCTTCATTATCATATTGAACACATACAAATTTAAATATATCTGCCCAGTCGCGACATTTTTCCCTATCCTTGGGATTCATAATTTGTAATAAAGCCATAGGAAATGTATCAATAGCATTGCGTCCCCCATTATCGTTTATCTTAATATTCTTTTCTATCCTCATATACTTAATAAAATTTTCTCTACAAGTATTTTGATAAATTTGTGATACGCGATTAATATCAAGACACGCCTCATATGGCCAATCAGCAATATTATGATGGTTAAATCTACTTCGTATATTTTCAAGATAATTTGAATCGTGTGAATTCGCGTCTAACATATCTGCATACTCTTTTCCTATCGAAAAGTCGTATTTAATTTTTCTTAATTCAAGTTCTTCAGTAGATAAACCGTCATATACTATAGGTAATTTAGCTGCCATTTATATAAAAAAATAATATGTATTTAAATGGTTTCAATTTTATTTAGAGGTATAACTCACAAATAAAACTTTACGGATGTGTTAGCGTATATCCAAAAACTACTAATACAAATATGGTAATTGATATACCCAAGCAACACAATAATTTACGTTGAGCAAAATCCCAATGAGCACTGTTATCAATACCCACTACTTCACCTTCGATACTTGGTTCAGTATCAACATCTACATCAATATCGATGACAACTGCTTCAGGGTAATTCATAATTTTATTTTACTAAAAAAAAATTATAAATTTTAATATTCAATTTTATTACAGTATTTATTTATTAACTTTGTAATAACCAGAGCCATGTGGTCCCTTTGGTAAAAACGTATAACCCTCCTTTTCCCCACAATATTCATCATATAATTTAAAGTTTCTATAGTCAATATCAAATTCATGGTCAGTTATTGATGATAATACACTGTCGTCAAGCAGAGGCTGCTCGCCCCAATATTTCACAGGAGCCAAATTGTCGTCTTTTTGCTCGTCTTCTACAGGATACATAATGTTAAGATATGCTTCTGCATCAGCTTCGCTTGGAGTTTTTTCCTCATCATCCTTTTCCTCCGCCCAAGCCCATAGATGTTCAATAAGTTCTCGTTGTTCCCTAATAGTTTGCTGCTGTTTTTTTAATATAGCAATTAGGACTGCATCCTTGTCTGCCTGAGAAATTCGTTCCATTCTTGAGGACTCACTGAGTAGTGAGAAAAGTTCTTCAATAGATTTATTTTGAGTAAAGGAAGACATAATGAAAAGAGTATGCCAATTATATTAATAAAAAAATTTAATTCAATTTTCTATAGAATATAGAAGTAAGTCTATTAATCTGAGAAATAATCAAGAGCGTCTCCCAATGCACGAAATTGTCTTGACTTTCTCAACCTGTTCAAATCATCTTGAATTTTAGATTTACTTCGTTTATTATTTTTACTTTTTTTCATAGGAACTACCTTGGTATTATTCTTCGCATTCCACTCCATCGAGGCGACAACGACTGAATCGGGGACGGGATGAAGTTTGTTGATGTCTGGGATGTTGCTTTTCGGTTGGGGCAAGGAACTCATAATGATATTGGATATCATACACAACTACAAAATTTTGTCATTCAATTTTCTATTATTTTTTAAAAAGAACATACTTTGTAAATGGGAAAACAATAATAAAAAAAACAGAAACAGAAATAAGAATTCTAACAAAGGTATTATCAATGTTAGGGTTACGAAAGTATTTAATATATAAATAAAATAATAAAACACTTGTGGAAGTAGATATAAATTTACCAAGTAAATATAATGGAAATTTGCTTTTATCTATTTTATTAAGAAAAATATAAGACTGAAAAATAAAATCCATAGAAATATCTATAGATTTTCCAATAATATCAGAAATGACAGGATGAATATAATTATCGAGAATTTTAGATATAAATAAATAAATTAATGAACCAATGTTAGAACTAACAGCGGTTAAAAAAAATTCTTTAGAAATCATAATTATATATTATAAAGTTATTTTAATAATCATCTAACATATTTCGAATAAATGTTCCAACATAAACTCCACAGAGTTCTTTTCTTTCTTTTTCATCACTACAATAGCAAATACATAGAGTGGGAGAAATAACAATAAGATAAATGAATTGTATAATAATTTTTTCTGCAAGTGTTAAAGAGATAGGAACTATGAAATGTTTTTCAGGGATACATTGTGGAGAATTATCGATAGGAAATGTTTGGAAACTTGTATCTCTTGTAAAATTATAGTAATCTGGTTGATTTGTATCGGTTTCATTTAAAGAAAGAGGAAAAGTTCTTTTTTGAATATCACTTGTTATATAACCAATAGCAACACAATCAGTAAATGAAAGAGCCATAGCAGTAGATGTAAAGGAAAGTAGAAGTAGAAAGATAGGTGAGTTCATGGTTGTGTTTGTATGCAATACCAGAAATAATTTTGTATTTCAATTTTCTAAATATCTAAGAAGGTTTGTATATTAGAACCGAATATGATTCATATCAATAATAACAGAATTAGTAGGTAGTGTAACATTGTGACGGGTTAAAGGATTATAATGAAAATGTAATATTTTTTTATCAGGAAGTGAATCTAAAAAGTAAATAAAACTATTAGTAGAAACATTTATATCTATTTCTTCGAATACCATATAATTATTTAATTGAATTTGATTAGAACATAGATTCATTAAATAACTTTTTCCATTACCTCCAGAGCCGACTAATATAATAGTTTTTACTTTATTTTCTATTAATTCTCTAAAAATATTTTTAACACGTGTAAAATTAGCCTGATTTAAGCTAAGATTATTTGTTTTGGTTTCTCCTTGACGTTGCATATTATAAAATATTATTAGAATAATTCTCTAAATTTTTGTTTTATAAGAAAAATAAGTAAAGGTAAAGGTAAATTTCTCTCCAAATAATTTTTAAGGGAGTGGAATTGAAGGAGAAAAAATATAATGTCATTGATGTTTTAATGATATTATATGGAAGTTTGTATGAGAGGTTTATTTTCTGCGTTTTTTAGATTTCTTTTTCTTTTTTCTTTTATTGGTTTTTCGTCTTTTTTGTTTTTTCTTATATCTTTTAGTTTGTTTTTTCTTTTTTCTTTTTGTTTTTGTTTTTCTTCCACCACGAAAGATATTATCTTCAGAATCCTCAGGTACTTTTGGTTTTTCCCATCTATCTTTGGGAGAAAGTTCAGTATGTTTATATAAGGCACGACCGGGTTGGCTACGTGATTCTCTTGATGTCCAACCTTGAATTTTTGCATCATAACAATCTTGATGATAATATATTCCAGCAGCATCTTTTGTTCTTTTTTGAGCTGTAGTAACATCTTGGAAACAAAAGGGACATTTACCTCTTACAATAGCTCCTACAGTAGCAGTTTTGGCGCCAGTTTTTCTTCGCTTGAGAGCAGCCATAGCAGCAGTGCCAATCTTAAATGTCCCGGGTTTTTTTCTATTGGATTTGGATTTGGGTCTACGTTGACTATAATGTTTAGATGCTAAATCATCTGCAGGAGCAGCAGCAGCGGCAGCAGAAGGAGCAGGAGGTACGGCGGCAGCAGAAGATTTTGATTTTTTAGCACGAAGAGCAGCGCGGTCGTCCTCGAACTTATCTTTAGCAGCGTCAAAAGTTTTAACTAAAGCAATTTCACGACCATAACCGTCAATATCATCAATCATCTCAAGAAGGTCGATAAATATTTGAAATGCTGGAGGTTTCATTTGAGTAATATAAGGTAATTCTTTTGGTTGATAGGGTCCGCCAAGAGGTGTTATCATTTCATAGAGGTATATCGTATCCAAGCGAAAAAAGTTAAGAACTCTAATTAAATCAGCAACTTTCATTAAATTAGTTCTCATGTTGGGAAAATTCTTATTAATAAATTTTTGCTTATCTATTTTTGTGGATTGTTCTCTTTCGTAACCTAAGGCTTCAAACAGGTCTGAGATTTCAGTCAAATAATGATAAATTGCTTCGTGCTTCTTCGAGCACCAATCAGAGAACGAGTGTACGTCATCGTCAATCTTGTCTTCTGTGGTTTTTTGGAAAAATTTAGATATTCGAATATATGTTTCTATATCGACCTGGGTAGGGTCTTTATTTTTTATTTTACGAATAAGAGGTTTAAACGACCAGTAATTATCATTATCATCTCGAAAATTAGTTTCCCGATAGAAATGATTTTTAAGGTCTGCAAACTTAAAACTTTTTTGATTGCAAAAAGAGCCTGTCTCTGGTAATTTGTTCTTCTTTTCGCCAGCGGCAGAAGGAGCAGCGGCAGAATCATCTTTCTGCTTCCTACCTCCCTTAAGCTCAGGGTTATAATATTCAAATTTTTGACTCATTGCTAACTCCCTGGTAGGAACACGAAATCCCGAATCAGTTTTAATAGTAGGATTAACAAAAATGTTTGCTACATCTCTCCAAATGTCATATCCATTATCACTCATATATAATATTATAACACAAAAATATGATATTATATAAGTTTTTTAAGTTTTGCAAATACAATGATATAATTAACGAATGTGACAATATGATATGAGGATTTCAAAGTATTATAATTGTGAAGAGTGCCGCAATTAGCAATATATTCATAGGTTTTCATTCCGATATAATAAAATAAAGGTAATAATACTAATGCAAGTTTATAAAGAATATCTTTTTTAAAATATTTCCAGGTTTTATGAATTAAATAAAGTGCGAATGCACAAGGGATAGTATATAAGATTGATGCTAAAAATATTTGTTTTGTATTAAAAGAAAAGAAGTTACAAGAAGCGAGTGCAGTATAAGTGGCAATAGTGCAGAGTGAGAACATGATGAGATATAGAGCTCGTGTAGGTTTAATCAATATAGCTAAAGCAATTAATGAATAAATGTATGCAAAATAAGTGACAATTTCAGGAATGTTGAATGTATATTTGGTAAATGTATAATTCATATACATTATATAAATTTTTTAAATAATTAATTTGGAGAGATTTTGTTTATAATATTTATATGAATGAATTAGTGGAATATGAAAATAATAAAAAAGAGATAATGGAAGGAAAAAGAAAGTTAGAAAACAATGAATTTTTACGCGATTTAAGTAATTTAATGGAGAATGATGAATTTAAAAATTTTTTCAATAAACATATGAGTTCGTGGATGGATATAAAATGCACAGTAACATATATGAAAATATATGATGAATTCAAAAAGAAATATAAAAAATTAAACGATGAGGAATTAGATAAGAATTTGGCAGTATATTTAATGTGTAAAATGATGGGAGATAAAAATATGTGTGGTTGGACAATAAAGACGGTAGATAAGATGTTAGAAAATAATAAGTTAGAATTTTTTAAGGAGTTTGAATTATATATGGTAAAAAATAAAGATACAAAACTTTTAAAGAATAATTAAGGTAATAAATTAATTAATAAGTTGATATGAACTAAAAATGATATTTTCGGTAGTGGTAATATCAATACAGGAATCAGTAATGCTGATACCATATTTTAATTTATGTTTTTCTCCTAAGATTAATTTTTGATTACCGGAAAGTAAATTAGATTCAAGCATGACACCAATAAGATTAGGAAAGGAAGTCATAGTTTGAATGACATTTTGTAATACAAGTGGTTGTTTAGTAAAATCTTTATTAGAATTACCATGAGAACAATCAACGATAATGGCAGAATTAATATGCTTATCACAAGATAATTTATGAGCATATTGAATATATTTATGAGAGTAATTAGTGTGTCCGCCTCCTCCACGTAGAATAATATGGCAATTTTTATTACCTTTAGTTTTACAAATAGCGGGTTCGCCATTATTAGTAATTCCCATGAAACAATGAGGGTATGAAGCGGAGAGTATAGCATTAACAGCGAGTGAAATATCACCGGAAGTGCTATTTTTAAATCCAACAGGCATAGATAGACCGCTAACCATTTGTCTATGAACTTGGCTTTCAACAGTTCTGGCACCGATAGCACCCCAACTAATAAGGTCAGAAATATATTGTGGTGTAATAGTATCTAAAACTTCATATCCGCAAGGTAATCCAAGTTGATTAATATTTAATAGTAATTCTCTTGCAAGATATAAACCTTTATTAACATTAAAAGAATCATCTAATAAAGGATCATTGATGAGTCCTTTCCAACCGACAGTGGTTCTTGGTTTTTCAAAATAAACTCTCATAACAATAAAAATTTTATCTTTAACTTTATCAGCAATAATTTTTAATTTTTTAGCATATTGAAGTGCAGCATCAACATCATGAATAGAACATGGACCAACAATAAATAATTTTTTGTTGGATTTTTTATGAATAATATCTTGTATTTCGGTTCTGGATTTAATAACAAAATTTTGTGTAGCAGTATCAATAGGTAAAATATCATTTAGTTGATTAGGTTTTATAAGTGGTTTAAATTCTTGAATATTAGTATTCATTAGTTATATAATTAATAATAATCTTTTTAATATAATTATTAATTTATTTAATGTATGTAGGTATTATGGGGTATATCAATGAATAAAAGATTAGATTGAGTATGTTTCCAAGGTGTGGAATCTATTTTATTTTTTGGTAATATAATTTTGGAATTTTTGATAGTTTTATTTAATTTTTTGTCAATGTTTTGGTTTGTTTTTAAAAAAAATAAGTTGCGAGGATATTTTTTTCTTAAAAGTTGTGATATCATTTATATATTATTGTTAAAAAATCTCTCCAAAAAAAATATAATAAAAATATTAAGAGGATATTTTTTCATCGATAAGATATTTGGAGTCGATATTATAGAGTAGTTTAATAAAATTTTGATAATTCCAATGACTTTTTTTAAAATTTTGAGGAGCATGAAAAGGATGTAATGTATCTTCAGTATTATAAACATCATTATTAGCACGTTTATCATATTCATTTTTATTTTTTAAAAAGTAATGATTAAGATAAATGCCGCATTCTTTTAAGTTTTGTTCATTGAAAGGTGCGGAGAAAGGAACACAAGTATCGGGAGCACCAGGGGGCAATGGAGTATGAAAATTGGTAATAGTATCACCTTGAACAATTTGTTTATGTATCCAGATAACAGGGTGAGCTAATTTATCGGGTCTAAAAATGGATTTACCAAAGCATAAGAAGTATAATAGGTTAAGACATCCTTGTCGTTTATGACAATGAGTCCCAGGAACATCACAAGATTGACAATGAGGATAAAGAAAAGGATGTTTATCTTTACCGCCGGTAGGATGTAAGAAATCATAATTAAATCTTGTGGTAATATTTTGCATTTTGGTATTATTATTATCTTTACCAAAAAACATTTTCCAAATAACATAAATTTGATGAATATTTTCAGGAATAGTTTTTAAATAATTAAAGATGGTAGTTTTATGATTAGCAAAAATAAGTTCATCGGCATCAACAAGAATGTTCCATTTAACGTATTTTTTAAGAAAAGGTAATAAATTTTCAGTATACATATCAGGTTGTTTATCAGGATATTTTCGTGTATCATTAAAAATGGTAATATTATCATATTTTTTAAGAATATGTAATGTATTATCAGTGGAACCATTATCAATAATAAAGAAGTGTTGAACTCCTTGTTTGATATAATGTTCAATCCATTCTTGTATATAAGTTTGTTCATTTTTGATAATAATGGAACAAGTAAGAAAATATTTATATTTATCCATATAAATATAAATCAAGATATCTCTCCAAATAATTTTATAAGTAAAATATAATAAGATATGGATGATGATAATGTAAAGATAATGAATGTAGCGGTATTATGTGGTATAATATGGGGAACGCCTATAATAACAGGAATATTTTGGTTATTAACGGTATATTCACCTCGACCACCCCACCCCGATTAACTATGACCAGTCCAAAATTCATTAATAGAATTAGAATTTTTAATCCAATACTGATGAACGTGAGTAGCATCATCAAAAAATTGTTGAATTTTCAATTCTTGAGTCAAAAAAGCTTCATCAATTTTATTGGGTTTAATATTTTTAATATCTTTTTTGTGTTGAATAATTTGTCTCCCTAACTTAGCTAAATTTTCGTAATTCTTAACAACATGTTTAAACGATGACATATATAGAAAAATATAAAAATATTTATCTAAATAGTTTTGATTATTTATGAAAATAATTTTGCGTATCAGTATTTAATGAAGTAATAGTTTGATCGAGTGCAATTTTGATATAATGAGTAACACAACAAGAAATAAAAGAGAATATTAATATAGTAGAAATAATTTTAATGCAATGTTTATATTTTGGGAATTGAAATCCAATGTAACCATATTTACCTATGTTATAATGTATAACAGCTTCAATAAAAAAGAATATGGTAGTAACAAAAAAGGATATAAAAATGTGTGTTTTATCAATCATATATATAATGAAATGATTAAAATATATATTAGTAATATAGATGAACAAGTTTATAAAATCTTGGTTAGATTATAGAGAATATTTATATTATTATAAAATAATATTAGTAGTAATAATAGGATTTATATTTGAAGAGAATGTAAATAAATTATTATTATTAAAAGAGAATATAATAAATTTAGGTTATTTATCAAGGATAAGTTTAGAATTTATAGGTATAAAATATTGGGTATTTAAAAATAATTGGAATGAACATAAAAATTTAAAAAGAGAGATATTTTTATTTTTAATTTTAAAATCATATTTATACTTGATGAAACCATTATTTGAGAAATTAAATAAAATGTATAAAAAGATATCTATAAAAGGAAATACTAAAAGTTTAATAGAAAAATCAATAAAAAAATTTAAGACATTTGTAAAATATGAGTTAAAAATGAAAGACACAATAGTAGGAGAATTATTAAGATTAATATATGTATTTTTGACAACAAGTGTGATAGCATATCCATTTTATAGATACATGATTTTTACCCCTAATAAGAAATAACTTATAATAAAGTATAAAAACATATTTAGAGAGAAAATATGATAGTATGATGTGAGGGGAGGTCTTATGGTGCAGTGGTCAGCACGTGTGGCTTTGAACCGCAAGACTCGGGTTCAATTCCCGATAGGACCTAAAAAATTTTATAGGCTTAAGTATTGCTTGCTCTGGTAGCTCAGTTGGTTAGAGCGTTCGACTGTTAATCGAGATGTCGGCGGTTCGATCCCGTCCCGGAGCGTAAAGAAATTTAATTTTAATAATTAATATTTAATTATTAAAATACTTATCAGCTATGATAATTTAAATATAATATACAAAAATAGTATAGATAATGTCAACTATTGAAACATTCGGCTCAAGATGGAGAACTCAAGCACCGGGGAGTTCATTCAATGATGAAACAATACCGTTAGGTTCAGTACATAATTTAGTATCAGGTTCTCAAGGATTTACAGGTTTTCAGGGATTCCAAGGTTTTACGGGTTTCCAGGGATTTCAAGGAACTCCAGGTTCATTTGGAGGTTCTTCCTTTGATTATACGTTTGCTGGAACAGGAAATTCAGCAAATTCAAACGGAAAAGTGGTATTAAATAATGCAATTGCAAAAGATTCAACAAAACTATATGTATATGAAAATGACGATAGTGGTTTTGAAATAACACGATTTATGAATACATTATTATCGGTGGATAATCCTTTAAAAGGTTTTGTAAGAATTTTTTTAAAAAACGATACAAATGTTTTTATTTTATATCAAGTATCATCATTATCAAATGACAATGGCAATAATGATTATTGGGAAATAGATATAGCACAACAAAGTTTTTCAACTGAAACACCATTTTCAGTAGATGATGATATTATAATAAGTTTTGTAACAGCGGGAGATAGAGGTTTTCAGGGATTCACAGGATTCCAAGGCTTCACAGGATTCCAAGGATTTCAGGGATACACAGGTTATACAGGATTCCAGGGATTCACAGGATATACTGGATTCCAAGGCTTCACAGGATTCCAAGGTTTTCAGGGATACACAGGTTATACAGGATTCCAGGGATTCACAGGTTTCCAAGGATTTACAGGATTCCAAGGGTTCCAAGGATATACAGGTTACACAGGTTTCCAGGGATTTCAAGGATATACCGGTTACACAGGTTTCCAGGGTTTCCAAGGATATACCGGATTCCAAGGATTCCAAGGATATACGGGATACACTGGTTTCCAAGGATTTCAGGGAAAGGATGGAGGTTTTGGAGGAGAAACATTTACTTATAAATTTGATGATGGTAAGACAACAGTTTCAAAGCCAGTTAGTGATGGATACCTACATATAAATAATTCAAGTTTAATTTCAGTAACCAAAATAATGATTGATGATCAGACAAGTGATAGTCCTTTTAGAGACATAAGGTCATTTTTAAATCATATAGGTTCAGTAGGAGAAGACCCGAAAGGTTATATTAGATTTACAGATACTACAAACCTTAGATTTGTGATGTATGGAGTAAATAGTGTAACAGAACATTTGGACAATGGTGACTATTATCATGAAGTAGATGTAAATCTATTAGAAAAAACAGACCCATTACCTGTTTTCTCTGATGATGAATCAATAAGAGTTCAGGTGGTAGCAAATGCAACAAGAGGAGATAGAGGACCCCAAGGATATCAGGGATTTACAGGTTTCCAGGGATTTACAGGATTCCAAGGATGGCAAGGATTTACAGGTTATACAGGATT
>CEWG01126323.1_pt1 | contig 13082 bp, 9 predicted proteins | sample 361411 | NCBI WGS metagenome assembly CEWG01 (sample SAMEA2622173, study PRJEB7988) | marine metagenome | biome: marine biome (ENVO:00000447); feature: surface water layer (ENVO:00002042); material: "saline water (ENVO:00002010), including plankton (ENVO:xxxxxxxx)" | depth 5 m | reverse complement strand
GAATGTGAAGTAACCTGATTTTTTAAAAATTTCTGGAATCGTCTTAAACTCTTTGGGTAATTTAATTTCAGATTCTGGTGTCCTAGAGCTGTGATGATTATGAAGTCCCAATGTTGTCGCCATAACCCCTGTAATGATGGTTGACCTAGTCGGAGAACAAACTGGAGACGGCATAAAAGCATTAGTGTATAAAATTCCATTTTTAGCAAGTTTATCAATATTTGGAGTTTCAATTAATGTCTCTCCATATGCCCCCATAAGTGGTGCAGTGTCTTCGAGGTATACCCAAAGAATATTTTTCTTTTTTAAGTCGAAAGACTTGGGACTAGTACAAGAAAGTAACCCAAAAAAAACAGTTATAAGAAACAGATTAATTTTATACATAAATAAACTGTTTAAGTTCTATTATTTCACTCTATCCATTTCAGCCTTTGCTTCAAATGAATAAGGTCCAATTGAAGTGTATTTATAAGTGAATTTATCTTTATTACTTGGCATAATATTAAATTCCCACGAACCTACAAAAGATTCTTTATTCATATTTAATCCACTTCTTTTATGATTAGTAATAAACTTTATTATTCCATTTTTATTCGACTTTAATTCTGCAACTGGTCTATTTTTTGCACCACAATAATGAGTTGATAGAATTTTATCATTTTGAAGATTTATTATAGTCATCATTTCAGTACCACCTTCATTACTTTCCTCAACCAATGCACTTCCATTTGAGCGAATACTGTATTCTAAATTTAATGGCTTAGATTCTCCGTTTGAAAGTTTTAAAGTTCCTATCCATTTCCCTTCAAGTTGTTTTAGGTCTTGAAACGTTTTTTTATCATCTTGACCAGAAACAGAAATAAAAATTATTAAAAAAATTAATGTTAATGCCTTTTTCATTTTAATTGATTTATAGTTAATAATAACACTAATATATAAAGAATGGATTTAAATGAAAATCCTCTTCTTGGGAGGATTATATTGATTATTCTATTTTTTCTCCCTCTAAATCATAATAACCACCAGCTGTCCCTGTGAAACCAGAATTTTCGAAATTTAACTCAAAGTCTACCTGGTTATTATCAATTAAAGACTCTATTAGAAGAGTAGAATTGTCAAGAGAATAAGTTGATATTACATTTAAAACTTCTTCTTTATCAAGTATTTTGTAACTAACAGAAGAATTATATGAATCTTTATCTTTTGTAATTGTTAATACTGCAGGTACATCTCCAACTTGATCAACGTCAAAAACAGTCATCTTATACTTACCTATAAAAGGATCATTTTTAGTTGATTTTAATGAAGCACATGATAAAAAAAATATTGGAACGATAAAGAGGAAAAGGTTTTTCATTTTAATAGATTACTCATTATTATGATATCTAATATATAGAGAATGGATTACATAATAAATCTATATTAAATGTAATATTCTAATTTGTTAAATCATTAAAGTAAGTAGAAACTTGAATAGGTTTATCTGTATTAATATAATCAACTCCTAATTCTTTGAAAACTTCCCATGCAATTTTATTGTCTGGGGTGCCCCAAAATCTGAAAGGTTTTTTATAATAATGAGCCAATTTAACTAATGAATCTAATTTTTTAAAATCTTCTACTGGCATATCTTCCAATCCATTCCAAGAGGAGTATTTTTTAAAATTCAGACTAATCAGAGCTATTTTATTCCAAATTTTTTCATTTTCAGGAGGATAAAGACTTTGATAATCAAAGTATATAAAATCTGGATAATTCCCATATTTTTTTGGTACAGGACGGTTTCCTGAAATTACAATTGAGGTATTTTCTTTGTCAATAATTTCAGGATAATAATTTAAAGTTTTTATAAGTCTATTTAATGTCGTATAAGATTCAGACTTTATATCAATTAAGATCTGTAGTTTTTTTTCAATGCCAAGTTGACTCGAAGTAACTTTTGAAAGTGAATTTAAGTATAGGCGTTCAATGGTTCGATCTGCAACAATTTCTGATTCACTATGAGTTACATATAAGGAATCATTTTTTAGAAATAAGTCTATTTCAATAGAATTAAGTCCATTTTTGTATGCAGTCCAAAAGGGTATATCTTGCTTGTAGTCATTATGGGAATGAATTCCTAATTTAATTGATTTCTCTGATTTACCACATTGAAAAAAACAAAAAAGGCTAAAAAGCAAAAAAAGAACTCTATGCATTCTTTAAATCTAATAAAATCTTATGATTTATAGCTATAGTATTTTTAAGAATAGATTACATAACAAATCTCAACTTCCTACCCATAATAAAAAAAGTTTTTTAATTAGAAAATGGATGTGAGATTTGATATGTAATATGAAGATTATATATATTTAAATTATGAAAAAAAGATGGAAGATTACTTTATTAGTCTTAGGTGTTTTAGTAATAATTTTAGTAATTGTTTCAGTGCTAACCTGGACATATTTAAAATCAACTTTTTTTGATTTTGAGGGAGACTATGTAGAAAAAACCTATTTTTCTGAGCTTAAATCAAATGGAGAGTCTTTTTTTGACCGAAACAACAACGGCAAGTTAGACATCTATGAAAATAACAATGAACCTATAGAAAATCGGGTGTCAGATGCACTATCACAAATGACCATAGAAGAGAAGCTTCATTTACTCAAGGGATCTGGTATTTCCTCAGCTATTGATGGTGATTACGTACCTACAGCAATACCAGGAGCTGTAGGGACAATTGTTCCTACACCAAGGTTAGGACTTCCAACAATTTATCTCTCTGACGGTCCTGCAGGATTAAGAATAAAGCCTACACGAGAAGGAAGTGAAAGAACTTACTATGCTACAGCATTTCCTATTGGCACCCAATTAGCATCTACTTGGAATACAGACTTAGTCTTTAGAGTCGGACAAGCAATGGGATCAGAAGCCCGCTCATATGGAGTTGATGTTATTTTGGGACCTGGAGCTAATATTCATAGACATCCCTTTTGTGGCAGAAACTTCGAATACTTTTCTGAGGATCCCTATTTAACAGGCTTTATTGGATCATCAATGGTGAATGGAATTGAGTCTAACGGAGTTGGAGCTTCACCTAAACATTATGTGGCAAACAATCAGGAAACCAACAGAAACTTTAATGATGCCATAGTATCAGAACGGGCACTAAGAGAAATTTATTTGAAAGGTTTTGAATTAATCATTAAGAACTCTCAACCTTGGGCGGTTATGTCTTCATACAACAAGGTGAACGGAACCTATACCTCAGAAAGCAGAAAGTTACTCACCAATATACTTAGAGAGGAATGGCAATTTGAAGGATTAGTGATGTCAGACTGGTTTGGGGGAAATGATGCCGTAGCAATGGTAAATGCAGGGAATGACCTATTAGAACCAGGTACAAAAATACAGTGGGATGCGTTAAAAAAAGGTGTTGAAAATGGCACTTTATCAGATAGCAGAATTGATGTTTCTGTAAGCAGGATATTACAACTTATTTTAGGATCAAATAAAATGAATAATTATAAATACGATGATAATCCTGACTTAGAAAAACATGTAGAAATTACAAGAAACACAGCAAATGAAGGGATTATATTGTTGAAGAATAATAATGTGCTTCCTGTTCAACAAATATCTAAAGTTGCTTTATTTGGTGTTACATCATATGATTTAATATCAGGTGGATATGGATCTGGTGATGTAAACGAAGCATACAGTGTTTCTCTTGAAGAAGGACTAGAAAACGCAAGAATAAAGATTAATAGTACAAGAGGAGATCAAATAAAATCTAACCAAATTGCATCTGAGGTTTACCAAATTATACCCGGATTTACTATTGATAAAAAAGCAAAATCACTATATGAATCCCACAAGTCTTTCAATGCAGAATCATTTATTAAGCCAGAGGGAATTAATGCAATATTTGATCCATACAATCCTCCAGAAATTTCATATACTAAAGAACAAATTAACTCTATATCAAAGAATACAGATATTGGAATAATAACAATCGGGAGAAACAGTGGTGAAGGTAGAGATCGAGTTAGTATTGATGACTTTGAATTGAAAACTATTGAAAGGGAGACAATCAAAAATGTTTCATCCGCATACCATTCTCAAAACAAAAAAGTGATCGTTGTTCTCAACATAGGAGGTGTTATTGAAACCGCATCATGGAAAAATGAGGTTGATGGGATAATATTAGCTTGGCAAGGAGGTCAAGAAGGTGGAAATTCATTAGCAGATATAATAAGCGGAAAGATTAATCCAAGCGGTAAATTACCAATGACTTTCCCGATTAAAGTTTCAGATCATGCATCACATAAAAACTTTCCTTTACAAGGTTCACCAATGAATATGTTAAATTTTTTTAAAAGCAAGGGTGAATTTAAATCGGAAATAAAAAATGCAGACTATACAATATACGAAGAGGATATATACGTGGGTTATCGTCATTTTGACAAGGCAAAAATGGACGTTTCATTTCCTTTTGGGTATGGACTATCATATACTAATTTTGAATTTTCAAATATTAAAATAATAAATAATGGAAACAGTATAGATATTAATCTTGACGTTCAAAATATTGGTCAAACTGATGGAAAAGAAGTAGTTCAAGTCTATATTTCAAAAATTGCCAGTAATATAGATCGTCCAATCAATGAATTAAAAACATTCAAAAAAACTTCATTACTGACTTCTAATGCTATTGAAAACATAGCTCTCAATATTAATAATGATGATTTGAGATATTGGGATGAAGATTTAAATGGATGGAAACTCGAGAAGGGAGAATACCTAATAAATATTGGTAATTCATCAAGAAATATTTTATTCTCTCAAGTTATTAAGCTATAAAATGTTTGTCCACTTTAAAGATTCACATTTGATAAAACTTTAAGTAGAGGCGGAAACAAGTATAACTCCTCAACTTTATATTTTAGAATAAACGTTTGTTTTTGCATTTATTTTTTCCTTTACACCCATTCTATCTATCTTAGAGTTATTATTAAACGTAAATCAATTAAAATGAAAAAAACTTTTGTAGCAATATACTTTGCTTTGTCTTCATTTTTGTTTGCAAATGGTAATCACAAAATTTTCAAACTTGGAGATTTTAAACTTGAAAGTGGGAAAACCTTGCCTGATGCTAGACTTTCCTATGTAACTCACGGAAAACTAAATAAAAAAAGAGATAATCTTATATTGGTACCATCAGCATATCTTGGTGATCATCACGGATTTGATTATCTAATAAAGCCTGGTAAAGCATTAGATCCTGAAAAATATTTTATTGTTGCAACAGACATGTTTCAAAATGGACTGTCTAGTTCTCCAAGTAATACAGGGTCACCATATAATGGCCCTTATTTTCCATTAATTTCCATAAGAGATAATGTTAATGCAGGTTATATGTTAATTACAGAAGTTTTTAAAGTAAAAAAAATTAAAGCTGTTGTAGGTTTTTCTATGGGCGCACAACAAGCTTTTCAATGGGCTGTTAGTTATCCAAAATTTATGGAGAAAATCGTTGGAATTGCAGGGTCAGCAGTGGAATATCCTCACGGTAAAGTCAGACTTGAAGGCTTTATTTCTGCTATAAAAGCAGATTCATCTTTTAATAACGGTAACTATAATTCACCACCCGAAAAAGGTCTAAGAGCTGGAGGGACTCATTGGTCAAGTTGGGGATGGTCTCAAGAATGGTTCCGCAAAGAGCTTTACAAAGAAATGGGGCTAAAAAATATTGATGAGGTAATTAATTGGTTTGAAGAATTTGTATTGACATGGGATGCAAATAATTTGATAGCTTTAGCGAGAACATGGCAGAATAATAATGTTGGCAACACACCAGGTTTTAGTGGTAATTATGAAAAAGCCCTTAAATCAATAAAAGCAGAGGTATTATATATGCCTAGTGAAACAGATATGTACTTTCATATTGATGCCTTAAGAAGTGAAGCAAAACTTATCCCTAAAGTCAATCTTAAAATAATCCCATCTTTATGGGGACACATTGCAGGTGCAGGCTTTGCTGTAGAGGACGCAGATTTTATTAATAATGAAATCATTCAGTTTTTTGAATAGTATATAAATTATGTTTACAAGACTCCTTTTATTAGCTCCCTTTATAGTTGCTTTCTAAAATTAATCTACCTATTAATCAAATTAAAAATGAAAATTAATTATATAGCTTGTTTTATTATATCGTTTCTTACTTATAGTCAAAAAAATATAGATATTAATGAATTATATCCCAAAAAAGATATTATTGTTAAATATCACAACTATTGGACGAGTAAATACTATCCAGAAAGAATTTTGGAATTCAAAAAAAATCCACTAATTAAAGGTGGAATTGTTTTCTTAGGAAATAGTATTACAGAGGGAGGTGATGACTGGGCTAAAAGAATAAAAATAAAAAATACTTTTAATAGAGGTATTAGTGGTGACACAACTGATGGTGTTCTCAAAAGGTTAGAGGAGATTATATTTTATAAACCCAAAATAGTATTTATTTTAATTGGACATAATGATTTGTGGAGTTATAGAATTAAGTCTGGTGTACCTTCAATTAAATATATAGGAAAAAATATTTTAAAAATAGTTGATATTATAAAAAACGGTTCTCCAAACTCATCTATTTATGTACAAAGTATATTACCCACTAGACATTTGACAAAGGATAACTATTTTGAAAAATCAATAATAAAAATTAATAAATACTTATTAAAAAATGAGAAAAAATTCAATTATAAGTTTATTGACTTGTATTCCAATTTCATTGATGCCAATGGTCTTCTTAGTGTTGATTATACCTATGATGGAGGGCATTTAAATGAAAAGGGTTATGAATTGTGGAGTAATATAATTAAAGACATAATAACTAGTTTACCAGATTTTTAAAATCGAGTTTTTAAAAAGATCTTTAGTACTATAAAAGTAAATTATTTTAAATTTTTACTGTAAATCAAGACAGCCTGCATTTATTTATTTGTCAATCTTCTAATGAGTAATAACCAAATTCAAAGATTTTATTATCAAATTTCGTATGTCTATCTAGGTTTTGAAAATTATCCTTTTCATTATATAGATAAACCTTCTGAAGATTTTTGAATTGAGTAAAAATATTTATGTACTCATCCTTAAAATTTGTATTAACCAAATAAATACGCTTTAAATTTTTTAATTCAACGAGTTGATTAATTTTTTTACCAGTAATAGTTGTGTTGTTTAATTTTAAGACAGTAAGATTAGTGAAATATTTTAATTGTGAAAAAATGGAGTCTGTAATCTTACTATCACTAAGGTCCAAACTCACGACGTTTTCGTTAATATCTGATAAAAGGGATATATCATCATTCTTAAAATCTAAATTATTAATACTGCTAACTTTTAAAAAATTTGAATTCTTATATATAGGATTGATTGTAATTTTATTTTTTCTGATTTTTCTTATTGATTCATTATCTGGAACAGATGCTTCAATTAAAGGGAAAAAAGGCTTTTCAGTATCAAAAAAATAATTTATTATATTTTCCTCGAGCTTAAAATCTTTAATTGATTTCTCAAATGAACTTCCATTTTCTATCCACTTACTAATTAAACTAATTTCTTGTCTAGTTAGCTGTTTTCCTGATTTTGGAGGCATATGTTTTTTTTCTTCTTTTGGTAAATGAATTCTAATATACATTTCACTCATTTCAGGAGTATCATAATTAATTATAGAACCGTTTTTACCCCCTTTCATTAATTCTACGGAATTATGCATCTTGAGTTTGCCGTTAGATTTTTTTGAATTATGACACCTAACACACTTTTCATCTATAATTGGTCGTATTAAAGAAGAGAATAAAGGTTTTTCTTCAAAATCCTCATAATATTTAACAGTTAAAGTTTTCTCCCCATTAATACCTACTAAATTATTTATAGGCTCAACTAAATGTTCTTCACCATGAGTAATATTACCACCCAAATGTCCTGTGACAATCAATATAAACGAATTTGCAATTGTAAATAGTTTCCTAGGTATTGGTTTAAAAATTGAATTTTCAATTAATTTAAGGTAAAAGGAGAAAGATAAAATTATAGTTAAAACTCCTGCAATAAAATGGTTTTGGACAGTTTCCCATAGATATCCACCATTTTGATATTGAAAAAATCCACTAATTATTGAAAAAACTCCAGTTATACTAGCCCAAAAGAAAATGAACTTTAATGCCTCATTTGACCATCCAAGCTTTTTTTTATTTAGTTCAATTAAAATACCTAATACAATAAATCCAATTGGGAGATGAACAATTAATGGATGAAAACGACCAATTAAAATTAAAAAATCATCTAGCATAATCTTTTATCCCTTAATTCTTTTTTTAAGCGCTTTCATGATAAAAACGTTTGAATTCCATTGATCACTAGTTGGTTTCTTTGTAATCGGTAATGTTGGCATATAGTTTGGCGGCCCAAATTCAGTTGTTATTGTCACATTATTTTTTTCCTTTAGGTTTTTTGTAATCACAGCTTCCCAAATATCTAAATGTCTTTCTACAATATTTTTCCATTCAGGTGCTGAAGGATCATTAACTTGTGGCCCCTCTTCAAAACCAACTCTTGCATGTATGTGATTACTTCTTTTAATTATTTTATCTAATAATTCTTGTCTGTTCTTTAAAAGAGATTCATGAACGACTAACCAATGGCTTATATCCAGTGTAAGAAACAAATCTTTATTCCTTTCAATATATTCTATTGTTTTAGGTAAAGAAAAACTAAATCTTCCTCTATGGGTTTCGTGATAAACAGGAATATTATATTGATTACTAAGTTCATTAGCTACTTCGATGAAAGCCATATTTTGATTAAGTGTATAAAAATCACTCCCGGTATGAGAATTTACAGCGACAGGATTTAGTTCTAAAGTATTTTTTAAATATTCTTTATAATTAGATAAACTTTTTTCAAATGGAAGACTTGGGTTAGAACCACAAAGAAAAATTACTTTCATACTGTGTTCTTTTAACCATTTTGAAATTTGAGTTTGCTTGTGTGTTTCAATTGGAGCCCAAGTTTCGATTCCATCATATCCCGAAGCTTTAGCTTTTATAATAAAAACTTCAGTGCCATTCTCAAAACCCCAGTCAGTTTGAAAAAAAAGAACTTCTTTTTGTGCAGTCATTTTAGATGAACAAACAATAAATAAGAAAGTTAAAAACTGTTTTTTCAAAATTTTTATGCTAAAATTTCGCGTATAATTTCTCCCTCAACATCGGTCAGTCTAAATGGCCTACCCTGAAAATCGTAAGTAAATTTTTCATGATCAAATCCAAGAAGATGAAGTATTGTGGCTTGAATATCGTGAACGGAAACCCTTCCACTCACTGGTTTATATCCAAATTCGTCAGTTTCACCGTGTACTGCTCCTTTTTTTATACCTCCACCGGCCATCCACATTGTAAATGCATCACCGTGATGGTCTCTTCCTGTGTAAGCATTTTGAACCCCACTTCTGTTTTCCTGCATTGGAGTTCTTCCAAATTCACCACCCCAAACAACTAATGTTTCGTCTAGTAAACCTCGCTGTTTTAAATCTAATATTAATGCTGCTATTGGACGATCAATTTGTTGACATTTTCTCTTAAAACCGTGCATTAAACCATTTTCCTCATTATCCCCATGACTATCCCATCCCCAGTCATAAAGTTGAACAAAACGAACACCCTTAGAAACCATTTTTCTAGCTAAAAGACAATTATTGGCAAATGATTCATCCCCTGGAGTTACTCCATACATTTCTTTTATATGATCAGGTTCATCATTAATATTCATTACTTCAGGTACGGCAATTTGCATTCTATATGCCATTTCGTATTGACTAATCCTAGTAAGGATTTCAGGGTCTTTGTAATTCTTATATTCGTCAGAATTTATTTCATTTATTGAGTTAATTAAATCTCTTTTTAGATCTCTTGAGATTCCTTTAGGATCATTAAGATACAAAACAGGGTCGCCTTTCGAGCGACATTGAACTCCTTGATAAACCGATGGTAAAAAACCGCTACCCCACAAACTTTTACCTCCATCAGGAGTTCCTCCTCCAGAAGTTAATACCATGAAACCAGGGAGATCCTGATTGTCAGATCCAAGTCCATATGTTGCCCATGACCCAATACTTGGCCTACCTAGGCGAGGGCTCCCAGTATGCATAAAAAGTTGAGCTGGTCCGTGATTAAATTGATCTGTATGAACGGCTTTTAAAAAGCTAACTTCATCAATTATTTTTTGGAAATAAGGTAAATTATTGGAAACCCAATTTCCTGAATCTCCTGCTTTTTTAAATTCTGCTTGGGGGCCCAGCATTTTTGGTACTCCTTCTATAAATGCAAATTTTTTACCTTTTAATAGTGACTCTGGACAAGGTTTATTATGAAGTTTGTGTAATTCTGGTTTGTTGTCAAATAATTCCAATTGAGATGGAGCGCCCACCATATGAAGATATATTACACTTTTAACTTTCCCTAAATTGGGTGGAGAGGACGGAGCAAGAGGATTTAATGAGCTATTATTTTTTAATAAATTATTTTCTGAATTACAAGCGGTCAAAAAATTACTCAAAGCTATGCCGCCCATTCCTAATGTGCAGTTTTTTAAAAAATGTCGTCTACTGTTAGCCGAGGCATTTTTTAATAAAAACTCGTTAAATAGTTTCATTTTTTTATTCATAATCAAGCATGAGTTAAGAATTCATCTAAATTCATTATTGCATTTATAACTATCATTAAACCAGCATGATGCTTGTTAGTATCTTCAATATCTAAAAATTCTTTTAAGCTTCCAGGGTCATCTTCGTATTGATTTATTGCTTTATTATAAAGGTTTACAAGACTTTTCAATTTAACATTATTTATCTTTTTATATGTTGCCTTTTCATATATAACCCTTATTGCATCTTCTATATTTTCTTTATTCAAAAAACTTTTTGCTAAATGATACGCTGCCTCTACATAAACAGGATCATTCATTGTAATTAGAGCTTGTAATGGTGTATTAGTAGAAATTCTATTTACTAAACAAACTTCTCTTGTTCCAGCATCAAAAACTATGAAAGAAGGATAGGTCATCGTCCTCTTTATATATGTGTAAACTGCCCTCCTATATTTATCCTCACCTTCACTATCAATCCATGATCCACCATATGCATGCTTACCAAATCCTTTTGGCTGTGGAGGTTTCACAGCAGGACCTCCCATTTTTGGAACCAAAAGACCAGAAATTGCCAATGCTTGATCTCTAACTTCTTCAGCTTTCAATCTTAATTTAGTCCCTCTGGAATAATAAATATTTAGTGGATCTTTTTGATAATTATTTTCATTAATGGTAGAATTTTGCTGATATGTTCCAGATAGCACAATTGACCTAATTAAACTCTTTAAGCTCCATTTTTGATCTTCCATTAGGTGCACAGACATCCAATCAAGAAGTGCAGGATGGCTAGGAGGTTCAGACTGTGTTCCCATATCTTCTATAGTTGAAACTATTCCTCTACCAAAAATCTGATTCCAAATTCGGTTAACTACAGTTCTTGAGGTTAAAGAATTATCTCTGTCTACAATCCATTGAGCAAATCCAAGTCTATTTTTACCCCATTCTGGTTTCCAGGAATTTAGACTTTTTGGCACATCTGGTTTTACTTCTTTTGTAGGTTGAAGCCAATTCCCTCTATCAAAAACATATGTTTTGCGATAATGATAATCTTCATTTTCAATCATAATAGGAGTTTTGACTGTATTGGTAGCGGTCAATATTTCATTTACAAATTTCTTGATTTTAGAATACCCTTTTTTTCCTTTTCCTGGGAGATCAGGGGCAAAAGAAAACCAATCAAAATATACAAGAGGTTTGGCTTTATCAAATCCTATTACACCTGAAGAGGGTGGAACATATTCTCTAACATCACTGAGAGGATCATATGCCTCAATAAATAAATCTATTTTACCAGCTATTTTTTTAAAGGGTAAAATTAGTATTTCTTTTCTATATGATTCTCCATTTTTCTTCCAGTTCATTTCAGAAATGGTAAATTCAGTTAAAATCGTCCCTTTTGAAGAGCCCTCTCTTATTTTTACAATTGTACCAGGAGCATCACTCATATAATTCATAATAATACTACTACTCTCTTGGGTGTAAACGTCTTTTAATACTGCAGAACCATTATTTCTAAGAAATAAAGAGTTGTTTTTATTAATTAATGTTCCATTTATAAAATCTACAGCCCAATTAGCTTGGTATTGAGGCTGATATTTGTAAAAAAGATTCTTATATCTTTTATAAACTTCTTTATTCCCATTAATTTTTATCCAATCAAGAACCTTTTTGATTTTTTCCTCCTCTTGCCTATTATAGGAAATATAAACTGGACTTTCATCAATGGGCTGATCAGAGTCTTTTGTATTATTAAAAAAAGCCAAGAGCTTATAATAATCGTCATGTTTTATAGGGTCGTATGGGTGTGAATGACATTGAACACAACTCATTGTTGTACTTTGAAATGCATCAAAAGTGGTGTTTACCCTATCAATAATTGCGGCAGTTCTGAACTCTTCATTATCGGTTCCGCCTTCATCATTATTCATAGTATTCCTATTGAAAGCGGTGGCGATATAATTATCAGGTGTTGGGTTTTCAAGTAAATCTCCTGCAAGTTGTTCAATTGTAAATTGATCGAATGGCATATCGTTGTTTAATGCTTTAATTACCCAATCACGATACTTCCATATAATCCTATCACCATCTCCTTCATAGCCTCTTGAGTCAGCATATCTTGCAAGATCTAACCACCAACTTGCCCATTTTTCTCCATAACTTTTGGATTCTAGAAGTTTGTCAACATATTTTTCATAAGTTATCTTTCCACTAATAAAATTTTCAAAAAGACTGATTTTTGGTGGTAAACCAGTAAGATCAAATGCAACTCTTCTTGCAAGAATATTTTTATCTGCTCTTGCATTGGGAACCAATTTTTTGTCCTCTAATTGAGCTGCTATAAAATTGTCAATTGGGTTTTTTAAAAAACCCATTTTATCAAATGATTTACCAACTTT
>CEWG01227803.1_pt1 | contig 13109 bp, 11 predicted proteins | sample 361411 | NCBI WGS metagenome assembly CEWG01 (sample SAMEA2622173, study PRJEB7988) | marine metagenome | biome: marine biome (ENVO:00000447); feature: surface water layer (ENVO:00002042); material: "saline water (ENVO:00002010), including plankton (ENVO:xxxxxxxx)" | depth 5 m | reverse complement strand
CAAATGCTGTTGTTTTTGGATCTGGGTATCTTAGAATTCCTGATATGGTCCGAGTTGGGATCTGGATGAATATTCTTTCAATTATTTTACTTACTATTTTTGTATACTTCATTCTACCATATTTATGGGATTTTGACCCTATGAAATATATTGTTCCAACTAAATAGTTCTAAAGGCTTACTAATTAAGTAATTTGAACCTTATATTATCACCTGTTCTTAGCTGTGCTAAATCATTTAATGATCTATCATTTAACTGAAGAATTCTTGCGTATCCTCCAGTTGTCTGAGAATCTCTGTGAAGAATTATTATATTACCTGACGGAGTTAGTTGAACAGTGCCAGGAATTACTCCAGAAGATATTATTGAATTTACTCCATCCTGAATTTTTCCTAATAAATTATATGCCATTCTATTATTAATCCCAATAGAAAATTCCGAATTAAACAAAGTGTTTGTAGATTCGTTACTCAAATATTCAAATTCTGGACCTCTAAAAACATTTATAGTTTTATTTAATTTAAATTTTTTATAATTATAATCTATTTCAGGTGTCCTAATATTCGTGTCAAACAAAAGAATATCACCATCTTGAATGATAGTAGAATCAGTTATCTGATGATAAAATGATTTACTTCCAAGGACCATATCAGAAATAATAGTTCCTTTTATAGATATATAGCATCTTGAGCCAATTATTGAATTATTTATTTTAAGGATATCTCCTTCATTAACCTCAACAACTGAATATGAACTAATTTTTCTCTCATTAAGTGTGGGACTAAATTGTCCTCCTGTAATACATATAAAAGTAGATTTTTTAAACTCTAAAGTTGGACCAATAAGCGTTGCCTCGATTACGGGATTATCTTTGGGGTTATTGATAATTAGATTTGCGGTTTCAGCACTTTCACTATCCATATAACCTGAGGATGGAACTCCAATATTTCTAAATCCAAATCTTCCTTTGTCTTGAATAGTTGTATATAGACCTTTTGAAATAACTCTAATCATAACTCAATAAAATCTGGTTTATTTGGATTTTGTAAAGAAGATATATATTGGGGTTTTGATATTTTTACGAATTGTACTTTGTCTCCTGGTTTACTAAAACATGGAGAATCAGATTGAAGGTTAAATAATTCAATAGGTGTAATACCAATTATATTCCAACCACCTGGGCTTTCGCTTGGATAAATACATGTCTGATTAAGTGCAAGTCCAATTGAACCTTTTTTAATTTTTAATGAAGGTTTTACTTTTCTATCACAATGGATTTTAATATCAGTTTTACCTAAATACATAAATCCAGGTAAAAATCCCATTGAAAGAATATCATACGTTTTAGATGAATGAATCTCAATTACATCTTCAATAGAAATATTATTTAAGTCCGATATAGCCTTAATATCAGGAGCAAATTCTAGATCATAGCAAACAGGAATCTTCCATACTTTGATCTTTTTATTTTTATAATTTATTTTCTTAGGATCTATCATTTTAATTTTTTCAATTATATCTTTTGTTGAGGTTCTATGATTATCAATTATAATTAAAAGAGATCTAATAGATTGAACACAATCCTGAATATCATCTCCACATATAGACATAATTATATTCCTATATAACGTGAGGAGTTTTGTTAAATCAGAATCAAGGTCTTGATTCCAGGTAACCAAAAATGTATTTTCATTTAAATTAAAAAATTGCATTAGTCTTTATTTTTAAAAACCTCATTAATCCTTTTAAGAATTTCAATTGAATTATCTGTATCAGAATGGATACAAATAGTATCAGCCTCTATTGATCTATAAATACCATTGATTGATTTGATCTTTTTTAAATCTTTAATATTAGTAATTTGATCAATAACTAGATTTGGTGTGTTAATTAAAGCATCTTTTTTGTCTCGAGATACTAAAGATAAATCATCATTGTATTTTCTATCACCAAAGGCTTCATACATAATTTTAAACCCTTTTCTCAAAGCAGATTTTTCTATTTCAGAATTAAAAGGGACATATATATAACATTCTTCTTTAAAGCTATTAATTGTTTCTAAATAAAAATCTGATAGATCTTTGTCTGTGAACATTTGATTATATAATGCTCCATGTGCTTTAATATGATGGAGCTTTACTCCATATGAAGATGCAATTAAGTTAAGTTCTTCAATCTGATTCAATATACTATCATGAAGTTCAGATCTAGAAATATCAATTTTTTTTCGTCCAAAATTTTCTTTATCTGGGTAAGAAGGATGTGCACCAATACTAACATGATTTCTTATTGAAATTTCAACACATTCGATCATACTCTGGGAATCACCTGCATGCCCTCCACACGCTATGTTACATGAATTTATCAAGGGCATTAAAATATGCTCATTATTTAAACCCTCACCTAAGTCACAGTTAATATTAATCATTAGAAAATTGAAATTATTCCTTTAGCTCCAAGGATAATACTTATCATTATAATAATAGCTCCAAAGATGTTCTGATAATTGTAACTATATTGACTTCCAATAATTCTATTGTCGTTAACTATCCATAGAAGAATAATTGCAATTATTGGAAGAAGTAAACTGTTGGAAAACTGAGCAAACTTTATAATTTCTATTGGATTAATATTAATCATGGATATAATAACTCCAAATAGTAAAACTAATATCCAAACCAATCTAAATTTTGTACTTTTCATTGAACCTTTCCAACCAAAACAACTTTTAGCTACATATGCAGCTGCCAAAGGAGCAGTAATTGATGACGTTATACCTGATGCAAAAAGACCAATTCCAAGAAAATAAATTGCAAATTTACCATATAAAGGTTCTAAACCTCTAGCCAAATCAATGACACTCTCAACATCTTGAGAATTTACAGAAGCTGCAGTAACAATTATTGATAGAGATACTATACCTCCTAGAAAAATTGATATAAAACTCTCGACTCTAGCTGTTTTCAATTTTTTTATTGAATCCCATTTTTCAGTTACAAGAGATGAATGTAAAAAAATGTTATATGGGACTACAGTTGTTCCAATTAGGCCAAGAACAATTAGTATACTTTTTTCATCAACTTTTGGTATAAATATCCCATTAATAAGAGTATTTATTTCGGGTCTTGTTATTATTGCAGTAAGAAAAAATGAGAGACTCATTAATAAAACCAAGACAATTAAAGATCTTTCAATTATCTTATAATTACCCTGGTAAAGAATTACAAAAGCAATTATTCCTATAAATAGAGGAATATTATTTATTGCGTCATAATTAATTATTCCAGATATACCCAAAGATGCTCCAGTAATATTTCCTGCCTCATAAACAGCATTCCCGATCAAAATAGATGATAATATTAGAATTAATAAAAGTCTATTTAAAAAGACTGATTTAACTGATTTCCTAATTACTTCTGCAACATTCATCTTTGTAGCTAAACCTATACGAAGAGATAATTCCTGCAAAAATATTGTAGCAAAAATTGATAAAATTAATGCCCAAATCAGGGAATAACCATATGAAACACCTGCAATAGTACATAGAGTTACAGTCCCAGGTCCAATAAATGCCGCAGCAATTAGTACTCCAGGCCCTATGTTTTTAATCCATTTCATTAAGGGATATAAATTCTATCACCTAAGAAGATTGCATTTAAAAAAAGTCTATTAGTTCCATACCAAGCTCCCCTAAAATTAGGATTATCAGAGAACATAATCGCAACCCCATTTCCTATTTTGGAGACTACCAACGAGACTGATTCATTAAGCATTTTTTTATTACTTTCTGACAGGAAGCCATCCATTAGTGGATCATCTGCATACCTTACAACTGATGAGTATTCATTTTTAGAAGGTTTCAACCAAATAGAGTTGTTTTTATATACTGGCAGTAGTTCATCCTCATATCCAAATGATAAAGGATGAGTTAAGTCAATTTTAGACTTAAGTATAACTCCACCAATTTGTTCTTTACCTCTGTTTTCTCTTGCATCACCATATGCAAGGTAACCTATTTCATTGGATTCTTTCTTTTCAAGAATACTCTCGTCAACTATTTTTTTATCAATGAGAAATTTAGAACCAGAACCAATACTAATAATAGTATTTCCCTTTTCAGCCCAATTTTTTATTTTTTCAATTTGATCATCAGTTAATTTATAGTTTCCAGAAACTATCACTAACACATTATATTTGTCAAATGTTACATTATCAAAGTTTCTTAGGGGTATCTTTGATATTGGCATACCAACTCTCTGATCTAATAAATGCCAAACTTCTCCTGCTTCATAAGCTCTAGTCCCAGTTCCAATTAGCATCATTGCCTTGGGTTCATTTAAAGGGAAAACATTTCGACTTCCAAGATCAATTCCCAAAGAGCTTAAACCAGTTTCAACTGAATATATATCTACCTTATACTTTTCTTGAATACTTTTCATTTTTTCAAAAAGTTCGTCTGAGTTTAATTTTTTTTGTATTGATAATGGGATTATTAGTGATCCATAATTAAAATTCTTAAGTCCATTAGATGTTTGTATTGTAAGTGGCTTAAATGAGGCTGATGTATATATTTCGTTTTCTAAAAGATTATATGTTAAAGCAGGAATGTTATAGTCTTGTGAGTCAATTATATATGCATAAGAAGATTTTGAAAACCTATTTACTTGAAAAAGATTATCATCATTTTTGACCTCAGTACCAACAAAATTTTTGTTTGATGATTCGTAATTAATATCGTAAATATTTGCCATAGACCAAGCTGAAGCATCGTAAAAGACACTATCTCTATACTTTTCTTGTGTTTCAAAAAATGTTCTAATTATCCTGTAATTTTTTTGTGCAGTGGGTACGAAGAATTTTTTTCCATTTCTTAGTACCTTTATGTCGTGAATTTTTAACTTGTCAATAAAAGCTTTGGTTTTGTTTCTATCCTTTCCGAGATCAAATGTATACCCTTTAATTTTCTTTTGATTTGCTTCAGTTATAGCAGATTTAAAGAACTTTCCTTGGTAGTCTTGAAGTGATTCTTTATTTTCAACAGAAGCCATTACAGTAGTCATACCAGATATATATTGATTTCTTATTGTGAAAGGAAAAGTAATTTCTCCAAATTGAGTTCTCTGTTTATGCCCTCTTGAACTTGCCTGTTCAAAAAGTATTCCTATTCCCCCTAAATAGTCTGGATAAGAAGATCCGTATCCTGGATAGGTCCTATCATATACCTCTCTTGTAAAATATAAGGTTCCAATCTCGTCTAAGGCCCTGGCATAGTATGAACCAAATAAAAAATTGAAATAATTATAGTTCTCTTTCGGTATTACCGGATTCAATGAACCATTTGGTTTAAATGGAACAAAAAAGTATGTGCTATTTGATCCCATTTCATGAAAATCTGTTGTAACATTTGGTTGCCAAGTATGGTACCACTTTAGCTTTCCCCTACTCTCAGGATGAATTGCGAGATACCAATCTCTATTTAAATCAAACCAATAATGGTTGGTCCTTCCACCTGGCCAATATTCATTATGTTCTGCATCCTGTGGGTCATCAACAAGAGGAGATCCTTTGTAGGTGTTTGCCCAATGTGTGTGTCTATCTCTTCCATCCGGATTAATTGTAGGGTCCAATAAAATTACTGACTGAGATAAATAATTTTTAATTTCGTCTGACTGTGAGCTAACCAAGGTATAAGCAGTAAGAAGTGCAGCCTCAGAGCTTGATGGCTCATTTCCGTGAACACCATAACCTAAATTTATTATCACAGGGAAGTCCGAGGGTTTAGCTTCACTGTTATAGTTAGGATGATCAGGATCTATATATGAAATATGTTTTTCCCTAATCTCTTCTAAAGTAGAAATTTTTTCAGTTGATGATATTGCAAGAATTAATAGTTTTCTCTTCTCATATGTATTCCCATAATAAAAAATTTGAGCTTTGTCAGAAATATCAGATAAGTATTCCATATAGGACACTATTAAATCATGCCTTGTATGCATTTCACCAATTGGATACCCAAGAAACTCCTCTGGAGTCTTTATATTCTCATTAAATGGAGCGTACTTTGAATAATAATAATCTTGAGAGGACAAAGTCCATGTTAATAATAAACTTAGTATTACAATTTTTTTCATCACTATTTTTTTATAAATATATTGATTTTGAATTCTTTAACATTTGTAATACTAGTATTTAATTATATTTGAAATGTTTAGGGAAATTATGAATTGTAGACTTTTATTTTTTACGCTATTAATTACATTAACAATAAGTGGTCAAAATAATTGGCAACAAAATGCTGACTACAAGATATATGTTGATGTAAATGTTAAGAAGAATACATATAGCGGTACTCAAGAAGTATTATATACTAACAACTCTTTAGATACATTAAATAAAGTATTCTTTCACTTATATTTTAATGCATTCAGACCAGAAAGTGATATGGCAGAAAGACTGAGCACTGGTGATGATGTTAATAGTAGATTTGATATTAACATAAAGGACATAGAACCTAACGAGCAGGGATATCTAAAGGTTAAGAACATGAAGCAAGACGGATCTGATATAGAATCTTTTGTATCTGATACTATTCTTGAAGTCAGTTTAGCTAATCCAATACTTCCTGGTGAAACATCATTATTATCGATGAGTTTTAATGGCCAGATACCAATAACAATTAGAAGAGCTGGAAGAGACTCACCAATGGGGATTAAATATTCTATGGCTCAATGGTATCCAAAAATATCTGAATATGATTATGAAGGATGGAATACTGCACCATATACTGGAAGAGAATTCCATGGTGTGTGGGGAGATTTTGATGTGACTGTAGAAATTGATAAAGATTTTATTGTTGCAGCTTCTGGGTATTTACAATCATCAGACCCAGAAAATAGTAAATTGGGTTATTTATCTGGTAAAAAAAGAGTTTGGAACTTCTTAGCACCAAGAGTTCATGACTTTACATGGGCTGCAGATTCCAATTATATTCATGATGTCTATCCAGGACCAAATGGTGTTAAGCTTAATTTTTATTATAAAGATGATCCGAAAATAATAGCCAATTGGAAAACACTTCAACCTGTAACTGCTGAGTTAATGGATTTTTTTAATAATTACATTGGGGAGTACCCATATAAACAGTATTCTGTAGTTCAGGGTGGAGATGGAGGAATGGAATATTCAATGTTGACATTATTAAATTACGGTGAAGAATTAATCCCGCTTATTAGTGTAACAGCTCACGAATTAGCTCATGCATGGTTTCAGGGAGTATTGGCTACCAACGAAATGAAACATGCCTGGATGGATGAAGGATCTGCTTCATATTTTGGTGAACTTGCAGAGAGTCATGTATTTAAGATCAATTTTCATCCAATATTTACTGAGAGACCCTATAATGATTATATATCTCTAGCAAAATCTGGACAAGAAATGCCCTTAGCTACTAATGCCAACAGGTATAGGTATAACAGAGCGTACGAGGATGCTGCTTATGACAAAGGATTTGTTTTTTTGAGTCAGTTAAATTACATAATTGGTGAAAAAGCATTTAAACAGACTATTAAAAACTATTTTGATAAATATAAGTTTACCCATCCCCTACCAAATGATCTTAGAAGAATTGCAGAACAGACATCAGGTATATTATTGAACTGGTATTTAACTGATTGGACCCATACCACAAATAAAATTGATTATGCTATCGAAAGTATTGAAAGTGACAAGAATAAATCTATTATAAAACTTGAAAGGATTGGTCTAATGCCAATGCCATTAGAAATTCTTGTTAAACTTAAAGATGGATCAGAGGAGTTCTACTATATACCTATTAGCCTAATGAGAGGTGAAAAAGATAAGCCTGAATATGCAAAAAATTGGATTCAAATTGATGACTGGTCATGGGCGTATAAGAAGTATCAGTTCAAAGTTGATCACAAACTAGACTCTATTAAATCAATAGATTTGAATCCAACAGGTCTTCTAGCTGATGTAGACAGTTTAAATAACATAATTATTTTTGATTAGTATGGAAAGTTTACTTTTAATTTTTGAGAATATTTCATCAGTTAATAGAGCACTGATACTTGTCTTAGGAATTTCTTTTTTTTGGATAATTGAAGGTATTACTCCTTTTAAATTATTAAATTATAAAAAGTGGATTCATTCTATTCCTAATTTTCTTCTAACTCTTACCACAATAACTGTAAACTTTTTCTTTGCTTTTTTATTAGTTTTTGCATCTGACTGGACGAACAAAAATGGTTTTGGTATAATTCATTTATTTAATGAATTTGAAATAATAGGTATAGTTGTTGGCTTATTGTTACTTGATTTAATTGGAGCATATATTCCACATTTAGTTCAACATAAGGTAAAACCTCTATGGTTTATTCACATTGTTCACCATACTGATCACAAAGTTGATACAACAACTGCTAACAGGCATCATCCACTTGAAAGTGTGGTAAGGTTCATATTCACCTTTATTGGAATATTTGTTTCTGGCGCTCCTATTGGCCTCGTCTTAATGTATCAATCTATATCAGTTTTAGCATCTCAGTTTAATCATGCTAACATTCAAATATCTGATAAATTAGATAGAGCATTGAGCTATATAATTGTATCTCCAAACATGCATAAAGTTCATCATCATTTCAAATTACCCTACACGGATTCAAACTATGGAAATATCTTTTCAATTTGGGATAGACTCTTTGGAACATTTATGGAATTAGATAAAAGTAAAATAAGATATGGGGTGGATACTGATTTTGACGAAAAGTTAAACTCAAAATTTATAAGCTTATTAGAAAGACCATTTAAAAAATGGTTTAACCATTCTGGCTAACTTCCTTTATCTTGTCTGCTAAGTTTTTAATTTCATTATATGTTGATTCAACTCCCTTTGTCATATCTCTAATCTTAAACATATCATCCTTCAACTCATTTTCCCCAATTATGACAACAAAATCAATATCATTTTTGTTGGCATAGTCTAATTGCTTCTTAATTTTAGCTTCACCTGGGTATATATCACAAACTATTCCATCTTGCCTTAATTTATTAATTGAGTGTATGTAATTTGATATTTTATCTATACCAAAGTTTAGAAACAGAAATGACTTCGATGAATCTAGTAAATTAGGAAAAAGGTTGAGTTCATCAAGGATTAAGAAGATTCTATCAAAGCCAAATGATATTCCAAATCCACTTAATCTAGGATTATCTTTTTGAATTAGATGACCATATCTACCCCCTCCTCCAATGGAACCTAGATTATGTTTTTCGGGAGAGGAAACTTCAATAATAGTTCCTGTGTAGTAACCAAGTCCTCTAGCCAAAGACAAATCAAATTCTAAATCAATATTATTTAATCCAAATTGGCTACAAGCATTAATTATTTTTTCTAATAGGTTGATTGAATCGGTTGGAATGTTTTTAATATTAAATTCCTCTCTGACTTTATCAATTTTATTTTGATTAGATCCATTAATATTTAAGAAGAATAGAAGTTTATCAACTGATTCAGGTTTAATACCTTTTTCTTTTATTTCATTAATAACGCCATCAATTCCAATTTTATCAGTTTTGTCAAGTATCGTTGAAATTTCCGATAAACTTTCTAAATTCATAATTTTAGATATACCCTCTAAGATTTGTCTATTGTTAATTCTTAAAACTAATTTTGGTAATCCAAGTTTAGTAAAGACATGGTCATAAATCTTAATACATTCAACTTCACTTAAAAAATTTTCTTCTCCAATTATATCAACGTCACATTGAAGGAACTCTCTAAATCTTCCTTTCTGAGGTCTGTCTGCTCTCCATACTAACTGTGTCTGGAATCTTTTAAAAGGAAAAGTGATATTGTTCAAATTTTGATGAATAAATCTTGCTAGAGGGACGGTAAGGTCATATCTCAAAGCTTTATCACTCAAAGAATTTGCAAATCTAGTTAACTTTCCATCCTTCAGAGATTTAATATCTGCTTTATTAATTTTTTCACCAGAAGATAGAATTTTAAACATCAGCGAGTCTTCTCCCTCTCCATATTTATTTGTCAGTGTAGAAAGGTTCTCAAAAGATGGTGTTTGAATCTCCTGAAAATTAAATGATTTAAAGCTGTCTCTTAAAACCTTTAAAAGAAAATTTCTTTTTTTTAATTCTAGTGAAAAAAAATCTCTTGTTCCCTTTGGTGTAATAAGTCTTTGAGACATCAAAAATTTAATTGATAATCAAGTGAACGATAAAGTTATGAAATTATTTCTTTTCAGGGAGAAGCTCAAAATTTAATTGAGAAGAAACTTCCCTGTGAAGTCTTATTGAAGCTTGATATTTACCAATTCTTTTAATTGATTTACCTGGTATTGAAATGTTTTCTTTTTCGATATCAATCTTCTTTTCAGTAAGTGCTTTAGATATATCAGAGTTTGATATTGAACCAAAAAGTTTTCCATCAGGACCAACCTTTACTGTAATCTTAAGCTCAAGTTTTGAAATTTTTGCACCAATTTTATTAGCATCATCAATAACTGACTTCTCCTTGAAGGCTTTTTGTTTTAAGTTCTCAGCTAATACTTTCTTAGCGGATTCTGTTGCCAAAACAGCTTTTCCAGTTGGAATCAAAAAGTTTCTGCCAAAACCTGCTTTGACTTTAACTAGCTCATCTTTGAAGCCCACATTAGCAACGTTTTCTTTAAGTATAATCTCCATAGTTACTTTAATAAATCCCCAACATATGGTAGAAGTGCTAAATGTCTAGCCCTTTTAACAGCTGTTGCAACTTTTCTCTGATATTTCAATGATGTACCAGTTAATCTTCTGGGTAAAATCTTACCCTGCTCGTTGATAAATCTGTTCAAAAAATCTGGATCTTTATAGTCTACATACTTAATACCTGACCTTCTAAACATACAGTACTTCTTTTCTTTAGAAGTACTTATATCTAGTGGAGATAAGTATCTAATTTCCCCTACATTTTTAATTTTAGATTGTTCGTCAATACCTGCCATAGTTAACTAGCTTTTTTTGTATTTCTATTTCTTCTTTTTTCTGCCCACTCAATTGCATGTTTATCAAGTGTTACTGTTAAATACCTCATTACTGTTTCATCTCTTGAAAAATCAAGCTCTAATGAAGAAACTAAATCAGCTTGAGCAGTATATTCAATAAGATTGTAAAAACCGCTATTCTTATTTTGAATAGAATATGCCAATTTTTTTAAACCCCAAATCTCTTTGCAAACAATTTTAGCTCCGTTGGACTTTAAATACTTTACATATTTGTCTACAGCTTTTTCTACTTGCTCTTCAGATAGAGCTGGATTTAAAATAAACACTGTCTCGTAGTTTTTCATCTTGAAATCTTAGGCCGCAAAATTAGGTTATTAAATAATATCTGCCAAATTTATTTTAAGTAAAGTATTGTCTAATTAGGATCAACATCTACGATGATTTTTACACTTCTATATTTTGATATTGAATCAAAACTTTTCATTATTATTTGAAATCTACTTCTAAAGGAATTTAAATCATTTAAATCTCTAAGTTTTACAAGAAACTCTTTATGATATTTATTTTTAATTCTTGAAATTTCAGGATATACTGGTCCTAAAACTAAACCTCCAAAATTTACTCTAATGGCCTTATTTAACCAATCTGAAGAACTATTTAATTTTTCAAAACTTTTATCTTTCATTATTATCCTAATTAGTCTAACAAATGGTGGGTATTTATAATCTTTTCTTTCAATCAGCTGTTTCTGATACATTCCATTGTAGTCATTATTCATAACATTTTTAATAATTGGATGATCAGGTTGATATGTTTGTAAAAAGACCTTACCCCTATTTCCAGATCTTCCAGATCTTCCAGCAACTTGAGTTAATACTTGAAAAGCTTTTTCATGAGCTCTAAAATCAGGGAAATTTAGAAAGTGATCAGTATTTATAACACCAACTAAACTCACATTTTTAAAATCTAGTCCTTTAGTTATCATTTGAGTACCAATTAGTATATCAATTTCATTATCAGCAAATGAATTAATTAATTTGTCAAAAGCCCATTTGCCTCTAGTTGTGTCCCAGTCCATCCTATTTACTCTAAATTTTGGAAAAATTTCCTTAACTACTTCTTCAATTTGTTCAGTTCCGTCACCTCTATAGGCCATTGTTTGCATTCCACAAGAGGAGCATTTTAACTCAGATTTAGCTTGGAACCCACAATAATGACACCTTAAAGTATTTGAATTTAAGTGATATGTTAGAGTAACATCGCAATTATCACACATTATGCTGTTTCCACAAGATTCACACTGCCATTGGGGTGAATAACCTCTTCTATTTCTAAATAAAATAACTTGTTTACCATCATCAACTGTTTCCTCTATTTGATCAACTAACTTTTTAGAAAAAATTGAAGTAAGATCATGTTTAGGTTCTACCTTCATATCTATTGTATTAATAAAAGGCATTTGGATATTTCCATACCTGTCCATTATCTCAATTATACCATATTTACCTTTTTTAGCATTATAAACAGATTCAATTGATGGTGTTGCAGAACCAAGGATTACTTTATTTTTGAAAATTTTAGATAAATAGATTGCAGAATCTCTAGCATTATATCTGGGTGAAGGCTCTTGCTGTTTATAGGAGACTTCATGCTCCTCATCTACGATTACCAAACCTAAGTCATTAAAAGGAAGGAAAATTGATGATCTTGCCCCAATAACTAATCTAGAGTTTTCTTTATTTTTTCTAACACTTTCCCAGACTTCAGTCCTTTCATTTAATGAATACCTAGAATGATATACAGATATCTTATCCTCAAAATGACCCTTTAGCTTTTGAATAATTTGAGTTGTTAGAGAGATCTCAGGCAGTAGATAGAGAACCTGTTTACCTTCTTTAATATACTCCTCAATAAGCTTGATGTAAATTTCTGTTTTTCCAGATGAAGTAACACCATGGAGAAGGAGTATATCTTTTTTTTTTAGTTGTTCTTTTAGAGTTGAGAGAGCATGACTTTGGATTTCAGACAATGGTTTTGAAGATTTTGATATTTTATTTTCATTTCTTGTTCGATCAACCTTTATTTTTTTAATGG
>CEWG01018582.1_pt1 | contig 13109 bp, 11 predicted proteins | sample 361411 | NCBI WGS metagenome assembly CEWG01 (sample SAMEA2622173, study PRJEB7988) | marine metagenome | biome: marine biome (ENVO:00000447); feature: surface water layer (ENVO:00002042); material: "saline water (ENVO:00002010), including plankton (ENVO:xxxxxxxx)" | depth 5 m | reverse complement strand
AGAGCAATACCGTATTTATCTAGGATAAACTGAATGGATTCGTAATAGTCTGTAGGCGGAATCAGCACGCCACCCGCCCCTGACACCGGTTCTGCAATCATCGCGGCAACCGTCTCTGGACCGGCACCAATGATTTGCTCTTCGAGCTCGGTTGCACGGCGCGCCACGAATTCCGCTTCGCTTTCACCTGGGTTTGCCGATCGATAAAAGTGAGGGGATCCCGTTCGAATAACACCCAAGGCATCGAACGGCAGCTGAAAATGATTATGGTTAGTAGGTATACCTGTTAGTGAGGCTGACGCTACCGTAACACCGTGATATCCCTTGTCCCGTGCAATGATTTTTGTGCGTTGCGGCTGACCTGTCGCTGTGGCGTGATAACGAATCATTTTAACAAGTGTGTCATTAGCGTCTGACCCACTATTACCCAGGAAAACCCGGGCATTTTTCATAGGCACCATGGCAGCGAGCTTGTCCGCCAACATCATGGCGCTGTCATGGGTCTTACCCCCGAACATATGACTAAAACTGAGCTCACGCATCTGTTGCGTGGCCGTCTCGATAATCTCTTCGTTGCCGTAACCCAGTGAGGTACACCAAAGACCGGCCATACCCTCAAGGTAGCGCTTACCCGAGCGGTCATAGATATACGGCCCCTCGCCCCGCGCAACAACCATTTGCTCCGCAGCTGATGGATTTGTTGTCGGATACAACATGGATGTCATGGCAATCCCCCTAAGATCTAAGCCTATTTCTTAATCGCTATTTTCGTGTACTTACTATCACCAAAAATATTACACGCTGGGGTTGGTTTTGTCCGCACACACTCGTTGCGATTGTAAATAGATGTGGCAGCGCGACACTTCTTTCCACCTAACCTTACGTACGAGGCTACAAACGCACACAGAGCGTCTTAGAAAGGTCTATCGCGCCTTCGTTCTTTCTTTCCCACAACGCTCACAGCGCTGACGCATGACTACTTCTCCTCGGAGCAAAGCAAGGCTATCCGGCCGGATTTGTCGCCATTTATGTCGCCCTTTAAGGCAGGAGAGAGACTCTTTTTCCGACATGCATTACGACAGCATATGGAGGGCGCGCTCTACAGCCAACTGCCAAGATGACATACGTTGCGAACGTTCGGTGTCGGTCAATCTGACTTCGAACGCCTGATCTGAGCGCCAGACGCCTGTAATTTCATCGGCGGTGGCCCAGATGCCCTCACCCAGACCTGCCAAGAAGCAGGCACCGGCTACAGTTGTTTCGATAACCTGTGGGCGAGTGATTGGTCGGTTGAGGTAGTCTGATTGAAGTTGCATCAAGAGGTTATTTGCCGACGCACCGCCATCCACCTTCAAGGCGGTCATCGGTTTACCAAGGTCAGCTTCCATTGCATTGAGAATATCAACATTTTGCAGTGCCATAGCGTCTAGCGTCGCCCGCGCGATCTCGCCTTTGCCTGATCCGCGTGTCAAGCCAGTAATGGTACCGCGAGCCTCGGGCGCCCAATAAGGCGCACCCAAGCCAGCGAGTGCCGGCACAAATTCTACGCCACCTGCGCTCTCCACGCTCTCAGCCAGTGCCTCAATGTCTTCTGCGCGATCGATAATGCCCAATTGATCCCTAAGCCACTGCACAGCGGCCCCACAAACAAACGCGCCGCCCTCTAGCGCGAAAACCGCATCCTGCCCCTCGAGTTGCCATGCCACAGTACTCAGAAGACCGCTGTCAGACGCGATAGGGCTATTGCCCACATTCATCAGGATAAAAGACCCCGTGCCAAACGTGCATTTCGCATCGCCAGGATCGAAACAGGCCTGTCCAAATAAGGCGGACTGCTGATCTCCAGCCACACCGGATACGGGCAATCCATCAGGTAAACCGGGAACACCCGCTGTGAGGGCGAAACGGCCGCTAGAAGGACAAATTTCAGGCAATATGTCCCGCGGCACACCGAAAATATCGAGCAACTCGCCGTCCCAATCTAGGGTTTCAAGTGACACCAAAGATGTACGAGATGCATTCGATACATCGGTTTTATGCACTTTGCCGTTACTGAGACGCCAAATGAGGAAGGTATCGATAGTACCGGCTAATAGACGGCCCTCGGCCAGAAGCGATTTCGCCGTTGGCGCGTTATCCAGCAGCCACTTAAGCTTCGTCGCGGAAAAGTAAGGGTCGAGAACAAGCCCACTTTTGGATTTGATGAGGGCTTCGTGACCCGCGGCCTTGAGATCCTCGCAAACATCGGTTGTTCGCCTACACTGCCATACGATGGCATTGTGGACCGCTTGTCCCGTTTGCGAATCCCACAGCACCACCGTCTCTCGCTGATTTGTGATGCCAATTGCGGCTACTTGAGAGGCAGCGTATTCCGTATCAGAAAAAATCGCCGTTAAACCCTTTAATACAGACTGCCAGATGCTTTCAGGATCGTGCTCGACCCATCCTGGCCGCGGGAAAATCTGCGGGAACTCGTGGTTTACCGATGTTAGTAGTCTTCCGCCGGTGTCCATCAGCGCAATGGTTGAGCCGGTGGTGCCCTGATCAATCGCTAAAATAAGGTCAGTCACACCACAAGCTCTCTACCATTACTATTTCGCTGCTATGCGGCGGTGTAACCTTCGATTGCCTTTATCTCGAGGTAATCAGTGAACCCGTGTGCACCCCACTCTCGGCCGTTGCCCGATTGCTTGTAGCCACCAAAGGGAATATCGGGACCACCACTCGCGCCATTAATGTGGATATTGCCAGCTCGAATGCGAGCTGCCACCGAGCGAGCATGGTCCATATCGCCACTCTGGACATAACCTGCAAGGCCATAAGGCGTGTCGTTAGCGATACGAATCGCCTCTTCCTCTGAATCGTAAGGAATCATGGTAAGTACAGGGCCGAAGATCTCCTCGCGAGAAATGGTCATATCATTGTTGGCTTCCGAAAACACCGTTGGCTTAACGTAGTGACCGGCATCAACACCCTCGGGAAGGCCAGTGCCACCACACACCAGTTTCGCTCCCTCATCAATGCCTTTCTGAATGAGTCCTTGAATCTTATCCCACTGAACTTTAGAAACTACAGGACCCATTGTCGTGTCGTTGCTCGCGGTATCACCAACAACCACTGACTGAGAAACAGCCGCTGCGATTTGCTCGGCCTCGACTAATCGACCACGCGGTACCAGCATACGAGAAGGCGCATTACAAGACTGTCCAGTGTTGTTGTACATGTGAAGCACGCCACCTGTCACCGCCGACTCGAGATCAGCATCATCGAGAATAATATTGGGTGACTTACCGCCAAGCTCCTGGGTAACTCGCTTAACGGTCGGTGCCGCATTCTGTGCCACCAACGAGCCGGCACGGGTTGATCCGGTAAACGACATCATGTCGACATCAGGGTGCTTTGAAAGCGCTGTTCCTACTCCGGGTCCGTCGCCATTTACCATATTGTAGACCCCCGCTGGGACCCCCGCCTCATGCATAATTTCGGTGAAGATATACGATGACAGCGGCGCCACTTCACTGGGCTTAAGCACCATCGTACATCCAACCGCTAGTGCGGGTGCCACCTTACAGGCGACCTGGTTCATCGGCCAGTTCCAAGGCGTAATCAACCCACAGACGCCGATGGGTTCCTTGACCACGCGGTGCGCACCCAGGTCCTCTGAGAACGCAAAGTTTCTAAGAATCTTTGCCGCCTCAGTGATGTGGGCGAGACCCGCGTAAGCCTGAGCTGTCGATGCCAAAGAGATTGGTGCGCCCATCTCTTCGCGAATGGCCTCGGCGATCTCACCAATCCGTGACATGTAGATCTCTGCAATCTTGTCCAGCAGCGCGGCTCGCTCCTCAACCGATGTCTGGCTAAAGGTCTCGAAAGCGGCTTTCGCTGCCGCGACCGCAGTGTCGACATCTTCCTCATTACCAATAGCAATGGTGGCGCACTGCTCGAGCGTAGCTGGATTCTCGACAGCTAGGGTGTCACCTCCAGACGGTGCCACCCAGGCGCCATCAATATAGAACTTTGTGTAATCACGCATTGTTTTTCTCCAGTAAGTAAACCAACTTCATGTTATTCAATTAATAATCTAACTCTACTGCAGAACGCGACTCGGATGCATCCCATCCACATAACCCATAAAAGGTGTGTGTATGGAATAGCCCAAAAGTGCCTGTGTTCTGGTCGGTAAACGCGTTACTGTCTCAGGCGGAACTGCTAGTAGCATTGTCTCCAACGGGCGCGCCCACCCCGCGCAGTATTGCGGAGTGACAATCAACCGATCAGCGTTGGTCTGGTTGGCGCCACCGCGATGCCAGACATCACTGCGCATAATCATGACAGAACCAGCTTTCATCGTGGCTTTAACAAAGTCAATGCCGCCCTCTGAGGTATTGGATAAGTCCTCGCACTGCTCAAAGTGCTCGTCTTGCAGTCGCCCCGAAATGTCGGGGACATTCCATTGATGACTGTAAGGCAGGATCTCAGTCGCACCGTTCATTTCAGTTGTGTCATCCAGCGCCCAAAATACGGAAACACCGAAAACTCCATGAGGTCGAGGCACAGAAATGTGACCATCATCGGTGTGCCAGGGCTGCACCGTCTCTCCGGGATGCAAATTAATCGACAAACAAGCGGAGAGTAAGCAGGTCTCACCGAGGAAATGTTCTGCAAACGCTAACGCCAACGGATGCTCGATCATGTCCGCAAAACGCTCAGATTTTGCTAGCAATGCATAGAGCCTGTGGCTGCTGGTACCCTCGAATACATTGCGTCCCTTTGGTGATACGGCCATGAAATGCTCGAGAATCTGACGATAGTCGTCACAATCAGCAGGCGACAGCACATCCTCGATAATGACATACCCGCGATCGTGCACGCCAATCAATGCGGCTTGGAATTCGTCTGCCGACAACCAAGGTGCTGCTGACACCGCGTGTGCAATAGAGGTTTTCGGGGTATAGCATTCGTTCATAGCTACGTCTCGAGTTGGTGCCGGATCAAGGTTTGATTCATACTTGCGACAAACGAACATACTGAGGCTTCAAAAGTGAATCAAGCAGTAGATTTAGACGAACTCACACTCTTTCGCGATATGGCACGTCGTGCCTTTGAAAAGGAAATTTCACCCTTCTATGAGGAGTGGGAACACAATCACATGGTACCTCGCGAGCTTTGGAATACGCTCGGCCAAGCCGGACTGTTGTGCCCCGATGTTGACGAGGAGTATGGCGGCGCAGGTACTTCGCCCCACGTGACATTGGCCATGATCGAGGAACTATCCAGAATGGGCTTTGGTGGGTTCGCGTCTGGCTACGGTATTCACTCAAATATTATAGCGCCCTATCTCATTCGACACGGTACAGAGGCTCAAAAAGCCCATTGGCTCCCTCGCATGGTTACCGGCGACGTAGTAGGTGCACTCGCCATGACTGAACCCGGAGCGGGGTCAAATGTGCAGGGAATTCGAACCAACGCTGTTAGAGACGGCGATGAATGGGTGCTCAACGGTTCGAAGATCTTCATCACAAATGGCATTCATGCCGATCTCGTGATCGTCGCGGCTATTACCGACCCCGGTAAAGGTGCGAAAGGAACCTCGCTGTTCTTGGTCGACGCGCATGCTCCAGGGTTTGAAAAGTCCAAGAAAATCGAGAAGATTGGTCAGCATACGTCCGATACGGCGTTGTTGTTCTTTACCGATGTGCGGCTACCCGCCGATGCGCTACTTGGTGAGGTCAATAAAGGCTTCGCTATTCTGATGGACGAACTACCTCGTGAGCGTCTAGGCATTGCTGCCCAAGCCGTTGCGGCTTCAGAGGGCGCGTTGGATATTACGATCGAGTACGTGAAAGAGCGCGAAGCCTTTGGTCAGAAAGTAGGTCAATTCCAGAATACGCGATTCAAGCTCGCTGATGTGAAAACTCAAGTCGCCGTAAATCGCGCCTTTTACGAGCAGTGCGCAAACAAGTATGCAACCGACGAATTGACGACCGAGGAAGCGGCAATGCTGAAACTGGCTAGTTGCGAGATGCAATGCGACGTTGCAGATCAATGTTTGCAGCTCTTTGGTGGCTACGGCTACACCACGGAATATCCTATCTCCCGTTTTTATGTTGATGCTCGTATTCAGACAATCTATGGTGGCACCTCAGAAATCATGCGCGAACTAGTGGCTCGATCCATCTTGGGTCGCGAATAAAGCGGACAGAAAAAGTCTTGTGAGGATAAATCTAGTAAGGCGGCTGTTACTGCCAGCTGTTTTTGTTTTAAGCACTGGCACAGCTCTCGCTTCGGACGAGTCACTCGAGGCCGTTATCAGCAATCATTGGGATTGGGTTTTAGAGCAATACCCAGAGTTTCGGCGCGAATACGGCGACAATTCGGGCAATCAAAGCTGGACCAACCTGAGTACTGAAGTACTCGAGCGCCGCAACGAAGATATAAAGGCATTTATTGACGACCTTGATCGTATCGACCCCGCGTCACTCAGTGAAACAGCACGACTCAATCAGCGAATGCTAAAAACATCGCTACAAGAGGAGGTGGAATCCTATGAAAGTGGTCTGCATCTGATTGCGCTCAACATGAGAAGCGGACCGCAGCACCGGTATACCATGGTGGAGCGTCTACCCATGGCGACAGAGACCGACTATGTCGACTGGCTGGCCCGCCTCGAAAACCTTCCCGCTCAACTCGCGCAGTATCAGGCCTTGTTGCAGACCGGTGTCGACCGCAAGCGAACGCAAGCGCGAATTATCATAGAGCGTATACCTAATCAGCTAGATGCGCTGATCGTGGATGACCCAGAAGAGAGCCCATTTTGGGGCGTCTTTGAGACCATGCCTGCATCAATCAGTGATGGGTCAGCTAGGGAGCTCAAATCGTCTGCGCGAGTCATTATTTCTGAACAGCTCACCCCAGCTTACGCAGAGTTCAAACGCTTCATCGAGGAAGAATACCTGCCAAAGACCCGGGCGCATCCAGGCATTGGCACTCTCCCCGGTGGCAAGACGGTGTATGCGATGTTGGCACGGCATTTCACAACCACCAATATGACACCCGAGGAAATACACAAAATTGGACTCTCAGAGGTCGCGCGTATCCGCGGTGAGATGGAAGAGGTAATTGAAGAAGTAGGCTTTGACGGCGATATCAACGCATTTAATGACTTCCTGCGCACCGATCCGCAATTCTATTACGAAACCGCCGAAGAGCTGCTTGAGGGTTACCAAGCGGTTTCTAAACGCCTCGATCCTGAACTAGTGAAACTTTTCGGAAAACTTCCGCGCATGCCTTACGGGGTCCGACCCATTGCAGCTGAGCTCGCCCCGGATACGACAACCGCTTTCTATATGCGGCCTGCCCTCGATGGAAGTCGGCCCGGTTGGTACTACGTGAACCTTTACAAACCCGAGGTTCGGCCGAAGTATGAAATGGAGGTGCTATCGGTGCATGAGAGTGTGCCCGGACACCACCTCCAAATTGCCTTAGCGCAAGAAATTGAGGGACTTCCCGAGTTCCGCCGCAACAGTAGTGTCACGGCCTTCATAGAGGGATGGGGACTGTACTCCGAGCGCTTGGGCTACGACATGGGGCTGTACAAAGATCCCTACTCGCGCTACGGACAGCTTATCTATGACATGTGGCGCGCGGTGCGCCTTGTAGTTGACACTGGCATTCATTATTTCGGCTGGTCAAGACAAGATGCCATCGACTATTTCAAGGACAATGCGGCGAAAACCGAAGCTGACATTATCAATGAGATCGATCGTTACATTGGCTGGCCCGGTCAGGCCCTTGCCTACAAAATCGGTCAACTCAAAATGTTGGAGATTCGTGCAAAGGCCGAGGATGAATTAGGTGATCGATTCGATATTCGAGCCTTTCACGATGAGCTTTTGGGGGCTGGTGCCATTCCGCTTGATGCGTTAGAGAACCGAATGAATCGATGGATTACCGCTCAAAAAGCAATGCTCTGAATCACTCAGCCAAGGGCAGGTGTAACACTCCCTCGGCAAACAGCCTGCACTTCCCGGAAAGTTGCACACGATCACCCTTGAGCTCGCATTTCAGATCGCCGCCACGCGGTGACACTTGCTGCGCTGTGAGCTTATTTTTTCTCAGCCTCTTCGCCCAGTGAGGGGTCAGCTGACAGTGGGCAGACCCCGTCACGGGATCCTCATTGATACCCAACTGCGGGATAAAGAAACGAGACACAAAGTCAGAGGCATTCCCTTCAGCGGTAATGGCAACGCCGAGCGCTGTGGCATCTGCCAGAGCAACAAAATCGGGAGTACAGGCCTCGACCTCCGCCTGGCTTCCTAATTCGCAGACCATTTGCCAGGCTTTCTCTTCTGGCTGATGCATCGATATGACGGTAACCCCCAGCGCTTGTTCAACGTCTGACACTTTATTAATTTCAATCATAGGCACCGATGGAAATTCAATTCTCAATCCGTCATCCGAGCGCTTCACATAGATCTCACCTGAGGCCGTCTCAAAGGTCAGCATCGCACCTTGCCAGTCGCCTCGATAATCCAGCGCAAAAGCCGTTGCGAGCGTCGCGTGTCCGCACAGCGGCACTTCTTTTTGGGGAGTAAACCATCGCAAGTTAAATCGGTCGGGCCCGACGTACTCGGTAAAGGCTGTTTCACTCAAGTTGTGTTGCGCAGCGATGGACTGCATCAACTGATCACTCATGGCTGATTCGACCGGCACCACAGCCGCAGGATTTCCGCCAAAGAGCGCCTCGGTGAACGCATTAATAATGTACGCCGATGCACTCATTCCAGTGAATAACTCCGGGAGAGGTGGGGCGTGAGATTCAGTGTAAGGAAACACCGATAGCGGAGATCAAAGGCACGGTTTTTCCATGCACAAACACGATGATTCAATTTAATTCCGCTAAACAATCAGCGAGCGTTCCCACCAACTGATCCATCTGTTCGCGTTGCATTACAAAATGAGGAGCCATTTGGATCGTATCGCCACCGTATCGGACAAGGACGCCACGTTCCCACATCGCCATAGCTACCTCGAACGGTCGACGAAGCGGCTCATCGCCTTTGGCCTCCAATGTGATCGCTCCGGCAAAACCATAGTTTCGAACATCGCTAACGAATGGCTTGTCACTTAACTGATCATGCAAGAGAGACTCGAAATAAGGTGCTTCTGCTGCCACGCGATGCGGCAAGCCTTCTTCAACTAAGATGTCGAGCGCTGCCAGACCTGCAGCACAGGCAACTGGGTGAGCCGAGTAGGTATAGCCATGCGCAAATTCAAGCACGTAATCAGGTCCTGCATTCGCCATGAAGGTCTCATGAACTTCGCTTGAGGCGATAACAGCGCCCATAGGAACTGCGCCGTTCGTTAACTGCTTGGCCACATTTAAAATATCGGGTGTCACGCCAAAGGCGTCAGCCCCGGTCATCGCACCGCAGCGACCGAAGCCGGTAATCACTTCATCAAAAATAAGTAACAAATTGTGTTTTTTGCAGAGCTCCCGCAAACGCTGCAAATAGCCTTGCGGTGGAGGTAAGACGCCGGCGGATCCACCCATAGGCTCCACAATGACTGCGGCAATAGTGTCAGCGCCGTATCGCTTTACCAATGCCTCGAGCTCATCTGCCAGGTGAGCGCCTCGACTTGGCATTCCTCGCGTGAAGGCGTTCTCTGACAACATAGTGTGCGATAAATGATCGGCTTCCAACACCTCACCGAACAGCTTTTTATTGGCGGGGATACCACCCACTGCAACACCACCGTAATTAACGCCGTGGTACCCCTTCTCGCGCCCGATAAACCGCGTCTTCCGAGTTTCTCCCTTGAGCTGCCAGTAGGCTCTCGCCATCTTGAGAGAGGTGTCGGCAGATTCCGATCCAGAGTTGGTGTAGAACACATGATTCAAGTCGCCAGGCATCAAATCGGCAATTTTTGTCGCGAGCTCAAAAGCTTTGGGATGACCAAACTGGAACGGCGGGCAAAAATCGAGCTCTGCCATCTGTCGACTTACCGCCTCGGTAATTTCCGGGCGGGCGTGCCCCAAGCCTGTAGTCCAAAGGCCAGAGTGACCGTCCAATACATGGCGTCCATCAGAGTCAGTAAACCAAACGCCCTGCGCACTCTCTATGATTCGAGGATCGCGCTTGAACTGACGATTACCGGTATAGGGCATCCAATATGCATCGAGATTAAGGGTCATTGAATTTTGTCCTAGCGTCAGGGGCGTCTACCGTTTGAGTTTAACGTAACAATGGCTCTTATTAGCGCTCATACATTTGTGCTCACTAATACGATCAGCCAATTGACCTTGCCACATGGTTTGTACCATCGGCTGACGCTTACGCCACTGATACCAGGCAATGGCGCCGAGATGCACAAACATCAGGGATTGCAGGATGTCCCACTTAGTAGCGTGCCACGGCGCTGCAAAGTCGATTGCTAATCGAATCATTACCAGCGTGAGCAATATATAGGCGACATAATTCTGAAGTCCCATTCGACCCGTCTCACCACTCCACCACAAAAGCCCGATGCCAACAGGAAAGCACCAATGGATGAATCGACTCGGTGCGTCCCAAACAGGGTGAGCTTTCATCGTGGTGCCATGACGTCCAGCAGCGCACTCACCGAAGCCTCTACACCCAAGGTGACAGATGCTTCAGGTTCGATTTTAAATAGTGGTGAGTGATGTGAAGGGATGGGGGTACCACCATTCTCCGCCGCCTCGAAGGCCTCGGCCGGTGTGCCGCCCACCGCGAAATAGAGGCTAGGAATGTAGGGGTCTGTCGTCAAGAAACCAAAGTCTTCGGCACCCATACCGAGGCGCTCACTATCGTTGAAAATCGAGGGTCCAAAATATTCTCTCCAACCACTGCGAATTTCTCTGGCAAACGCCGTATCATTTATCGTCGGCGGTGTGCCCTCTTTTTCATCAACGATGACCTCGGGCAGCATATCATCGGGTAGACCGGCAACCCTTCCCATGTTGATTGCGACCCGTTTGATGCCATCCAACAACAACTGACGATCCTCAGGACTCTCGCTGCGAACGGTAATCTGCAGCTTCGCAGAATCAGAAATAATGTTGTGCTTGGTGCCGCTGTGGAAGGAGCCAACGGTAATCACTCCGGGTCGTCGTGGAGGCAAATTTCGACTTACCACGGTCTGCAAACCAGTGACGATTTGCGATCCGAGAACTATTGGATCCACTCCCGTATGAGGGCTAGCACCGTGTGCTCCAACGCCCTTAATCAATATGTCGACGGTGTCAGCACCGGAGTAAGCGGCGGACAAAGGAGCCGATATGCTACCGGTAGGTAAAGCACTTGTTACATGAAACGCCATGGCAAAATCTGGCTTAACCACCCTGTCCCACAAGCCGTCCTCCATCATTGCCTGAGCTCCTGCAACGATCTCCTCGGCAGGCTGCCCAAGCAACATCAAAGTCCCCGACCACAAATCTTTCCTTTCCGCCATTAACCGACCAGTACCCACGAGACTTGTGATGTGCACGTCGTGCCCACAGGCATGCATGACGTAAACCTCGTTACCATCACTATCAACTTGTTTCGCTGTAGACGCATAGGATAGGCCCGATTTCTCTTGCACCGGCAGACCATCCATGTCCGCGCGGAACATCACGGTGGGCCCCGGACCATTCTCCATCAGTGCAATCAAACCTGTTCCACCGATACCACGGTGAACGGTGTAGCCCAAAGCCTCTAACTCGTCACCCAACCGCTTGGCTGTTTTATCTTCTTTAAATGACAATTCCGGGTTTTCATGGAAATGCACAAAAAGGTCTTTCAACTGCTCGTCATAAAGTGACTGGACGTCCTCAGAGAGTGATCCCGCCGAGACACTGGATGCGCCCATTACGTAACCCACGAGTGCGCAAAGCGTGACAAAAGTCTTGAGGTTTTTCATCTGCGATTTATCCTACGTATATCCTTTGGCAGGGAATATCCTGCCTTAAATTTGGCATCCAATCATCCTTTGAGACCCCATATGCATTTGCACATTAAGCTATTGAGCCTCATTCTTGCTGTCTCGGTAAATTTGAGTTGGGCGGAGGTCACACCCACATTGAACAGCGACGTCATCAAAGCCACGTTTGGCAGCTATGGTGTAGAGGTCATCAGCCAGAATGAGTCCACACGGGTTGCCAACCTCTACAGCATCAGCGGCGATGCCAAAATTTGTAGAACACTCGCGGTCACCGAATTCCTGTCACCCATGGATCCTGCGCTTATGGAAGCGAACCAACTGATCAGAGCCGGCGGTAGCATTGGCGCAACACTCCGGTCGGCCGGTTTTACCATAAATAAGAAGTTACTAATTAAGACAGAGACAGCGGCAGGCGATGAATTCGTGACTCTCACTAATGGCTCTGTACCCGCCGGAGCGCCACTTTACACTAGGGTCTACGCGTTATCCGCACAGCAAGCTAATCGTCACATACCCTATGCGGTTATCGCAGAGGCTTATCATCCTGAGCACTTTCCGCCCGCTCATGAAGAGTTTTCTGAACAGCCGTCGCTTCAGCAAGCAGCCAATCGAGCCTTGGCAGTCTTGCGTGCAACGATTGATCAACGGAAGGTCAAGACAAGCCCAGCTGCATAACAAAGGTCAGCGGAAAACCAAATTGCTGCGCTCGCTCCGCGGCAGCCAGTCTATCGTCACCTGCAAGAGTTGCTACCCAGAGATTGCTTGATCGTGCGCCCGAGCGGCAATAAGCCAGCACCTTTTCATCTCCGTTCATCGCCTCATCCATTGCGTCGAGATCATCGCCCGGAAATGATAGGGCATCGACTGGATAACCGACAAACTGAACACCTGCAAGATCACAGGCCGCCGCCACCGCAGCCATAGAGGGTTGGTTGGGCTCTTCATTATCAGGTCGATTACAAATGATGACCCTATAGCCATGCTGAGCGAGTGCCCTCACGTCTTCAGGCTGAATCTGTCCTGCGACAGAAAAGGTATGGGTAAGTTCTACGATGGGTGTCATTTGCGAATCCTCCGACCAGCGATCAGTTAAATGTCAGGTCACTACCTAGTTAATTAAGTCAAACGTAGTGCTCAAAATAGAAATAATATCGTCTCTGGGACTG